>Ga0209067_10000010_pt1 | contig 169013 bp, 156 predicted proteins | sample ColStrG_CSR_2013_FD_187199 | JGI IMG/M metagenome (GOLD analysis project Ga0209067, IMG submission 187199) | Freshwater sediment microbial communities in response to fracking from Pennsylvania, USA - Cold Stream Run_MetaG_CSR_2013 (SPAdes)... | ecosystem: Environmental > Aquatic > Freshwater...
GGTGCTCCAGTGGTTAGCCAGTGGCAGTTATACCGCGTAGTCAGGCAACAAAAAATACCGCTGCACGGCATCTGCAACCTATCTACACAGCCATTAAACCCTAAAGATCCTCTAACCTTTCAAAAAATCCTCTAACCTCGTGCGCTCATACTTCCAGAGTGCGTAGGCCCCTCTTTGCTACATAAGACCCATAAAGTTTATTTCAGAGGCATGGTATTAGAAGTTGGAAGATTGGAGATAATCGTTAATCAATCTGTTTTGCCACCCTTAGAAGCTGCAAGATAGAGACTAGAAAAAACAGGAGTGAGAGTGTCAGAAAGATCCAGTGGATGGCAAAGAGGATTGGCTGAGTGGCCGGAGGAAGACTGGATGGAGTGAGCTGGAACCATGCAAAGAAGGTGGCAATCAGTGCGAGAAGGCTGGCGAGGAAGAGATCTACTCCACATTGATAGACCTGAGCTAGAAGCGGCTCCGGTGTAAGTGTTGGCGAGATGCGGCACCAATTGAAGGCCAATGCGCTGAAGGAAAGCAGCGTGATGAACGAGGAGAGGGAGAGAATTTCATTGCGGGTGCCCAGTTCTGTGAATTGACTGACCAGAACGGAAATCAGAATGAGAATCAGAAAAGAGGGTAAGAGAATAAAGGCCGAGCCTCGCAGGAACTTTCTGAGTGGAATAAGAGGAGTGGTCACGACAAGATTTTTCCTTATTTGGTGATGATGAGCAAGGAACCGCTGTGAGAATCAAAAAGAGAGTCGAAATTCATGATCTTTTGTTGAAGAAAGCTGGCCCAAGAACCAGTCACCATGTTTAATTACCCCCCGTGAGCACGAGTACACTTTTTGAAGCCCCGGATGCCCTGGGACGAACAGAACAAATCCTGAAGGATCAGGGAAACGCCATCAATCTTTCCTCCAAGGAACTCTTAGGTGAGACAATGTCTCTCAATTTTGGCCCCTCACACCCTTCGACTCACGGTGTTTTTCGCGTCGTTCTGGATCTGGATGGTGAGATCATTACGCGAGCGCAGCCCGAGGTTGGCTACCTGCATCGCGGTGATGAGAAGATTGCCGAGAACATGCAGTATAATCAGTTTGTTCCTTACACGGATCGTCTCGATTATCTTGCCCCCCTGGCCAACAATGTCGCTTACGCACTTGCAGTGGAGAAGCTCATGGGATGGGAACTTCCCCCAAGAGGCAAGGCCATCCGCGTCATCTGCTGTGAGCTTGCCCGTATTTCTGCTCATCTACTTGGTCTCGGTGCTAGCTCGATGGACATTGGAGCCATCACCGTTTTCCTCTACACATTCACAGAGCGCGAAAAGATCTACAATCTCTGCGAGCTTCTTACCGGTGCTCGCTTCACCACTAGCTACACCCGTGTCGGCGGTCAGGTGCGCGATCTTCCTGAGAAATTTCCCGCGATGCTCCGTAGCTTTCTCGACTCGTTCCCAATAGCTCTCAATGAGATTAACAATCTCCTCACGCGCAATCCGATCTTCATCGACCGTACTCGTGACATCGGAGTCATTTCCCGTGAGGATGCTATCGCTTATGGGCTGACGGGGCCGATGCTGCGAGGCTCAGGAGTCGATCATGATGTCCGTAAGGCAAATCCTTATCTCGATTACGAGAAATACGATTTTGAAATCCCTATCGGCACCATTGGCGATTGTTACGACCGCTATCTTGTCCGTGTTGAGGAGATGAGGCAGAGTCTGCGCATTCTGCGCCAGGCCATTGATACCCTTCCTGATGGCCCGATCAATGTTGTTGATGGAAAGAGCCGTCTGCCCCAGAAGGAAGAGGTGCTTCAGGATATGGAGCAACTCATTCATCACTTTATCATCACGACCGAAGGGATCGATGCCCCTGCGGGTGAAGTCTATTTTGGAGCTGAAAATCCTAAGGGAGAGCTTGGTTTCTACATCAATAGCAAGGGAGGTGGAGTTCCTTACCGTCTCAAGATTCGCGCCCCATCCTTTGTCAATCTAAGCATTATTCCGAAGCTTCTGCCGGGCCACATGGTCAGCGATGTCGTCGCTATTCTGGGGAGTGTTGATATGGTCTTTGGTGAGTGCGATCGATAATTAGTTCGGGCGGGTAACTGCGTTGCTATTCACTCGCCGTAGAACTTTGTGCCCCTACGGCTCTACGGGAAAATTTCTCAATCAGCCTAAGAAGCTTCGAATTCACTCTATGAGCGCGGTTTCGTGACCATTGACAGCGATTAGGGGAGCAATGGTGAGACCGACAAGTGAGGAGAGTTTGATTAGAATATTCATCGAGGGGCCGGATGTATCCTTGAAGGGATCGCCGACTGTATCACCAACCACAGCTGCCTTATGCGGCTCTGATTTTTTGTAGAAGGTCTCTTTCTTTCCATTGACTTCGATCTCGACACCCTTCTCAAACGATTTTTTGGCATTGTCCCAAGCCCCGCCCGCATTGTTCTGGAAAATTGCCCAGAGAACTCCGCTCACCGTCACACCTGCCATGTAGGCTCCGAGAGCCTCAGCCCCCATGATGACTCCGATGAGAACAGGGGTCACCAGCGTGATGACTCCAGGTGCCAGCATTTCGCGGAGTGCTGCTTTGGTGGAAATCTCGACGCACTTGCCATATTCAGGTTTGCCAGTGCCTTCAAGAATTCCTGGGATTTCACGGAACTGACGACGCACTTCATTCACCATATCCATGGCGGCTTTGCCGACGCTGTTCATCGCGAGTGCAGAGAAAACCACCGGAATCATTCCGCCGATGAAGAGGGCCGCAAGAACCTTTGCATCAAAAATATTGATGCCATGAATCCCTGTGAGTGTCACATAGGCTGCAAAGAGTGCCAGTGCAGTCAGTGCGGCGGAGGCGATGGCAAAGCCCTTGCCGACTGCAGCTGTTGTATTGCCAACGCAATCGAGGATGTCGGTTTTCTCACGAACTTCTTTGGGGAGTTCGCTCATTTCGGCGATTCCACCCGCGTTGTCGGCAATCGGTCCAAATGCGTCAATGGCCAGCTGCATCGCAGTCGTCGCCATCATGGCGGAAGCAGCAATTCCAACACCGTAGAATCCAGCAAGTGAGTAGGCTCCCCAGATTGCACCTGCAAAGAGCAATACCGGATAGGCTGTGGAATACATTCCTGTTCCCAGACCTGCGATGATATTGGTTGCAGCCCCCGTGGCCGATTTCTGAACTATTCCAGCAACCGGTTTGCCATCCAGACCCGTGAAATGCTCCGTGATGAAGGAAATCATGTAACCGACCACCATACCGATACAGACAGCCCAGAAGACATTCAGAGACGAGGTCGTTGTGATGCTGAAGATCCCGGCATTAAAGACACTCATCTTGATTGCCTCAGGCAGCATCAGCTTAATCAGCCCGAATGAGGCAATGAGGGCGATGAGCATGGCGAGATTATTGCCTCGGTTCAGTGCCCCCTGAACGGTAGCGGTGGTAGGCGCAGCCTTCTCGGAAATGTCGACAAAGAAAGTCCCAATAATGGAGGCTACGATCCCGATGCCTGCAATGGCCATCGGTAGAAGAATCGGTCCGATGCCTCCGAACCCATCGGCAAGGCTTCCTCCGTTATCGCGGATGATGTAGTTGCCCAGAACCATTGAGGCAAGGACAGTTGCCACATACGATCCGAAAAGATCGGCTCCCATGCCTGCGACATCGCCGACATTATCGCCCACATTGTCAGCAATCGTTGCCGGATTGCGCGGATCATCCTCGGGAATTCCTGCCTCCACTTTGCCAACCAGATCAGCTCCCACATCGGCAGCCTTGGTATAGATGCCGCCACCGACACGGGCGAAGAGAGCGATCGATTCCGCACCGAGGGAAAATCCGGCTAATACTTCCAGAACCTTGGTCATGGAGTCGTATCCTCCACCAGCTGCGAAATTCCCTCCCATAAATTGGAAGAAGAAAACAATAAAGAGAGAGCTGAGTCCCAGAACGGCGAGGCCAGCAACACCGAGTCCCATCACGGCACCACCGCTAAAGGAGACCTTGAGAGCCTTCGCTAGCGAGGTCTTGGCCGCCTGCGTGGTACGGACATTGGCCTGCGTGGCGATTCTCATTCCGAGGAATCCCGCAAGAGCAGAGAAAAAACAGCCAACGACAAAGGCTCCGACAATCAGGATGCTCGAGTGGGCGGCTACTCTCGGCATTTGGGAAAGTAGACCAAGACAAGCTCCTGCGACCACGACATAGATGCCTAGAATCCGGTATTCGGCCTTCAAAAATGCCATCGCTCCTTCGGCGATATGACCAGCGATGCCGATCATTTTGGCATCACCAGCATCCTGCCTGATGACCCATCTTGAGAGAATTGTCCTGTAAACCAAAGCCACAATTCCCAAGAGAGGAATGAAGTAAATAAGGTGTTCCATCGTTTGTTCTGGTTGTGGAAACACCCATCAGGATGACGCAGGCATGTGCCTGACAATTTCATTCATGAAGGGGAATCCTATGGGGGAACCCCTTGTCTACTGGAAAGCCAGAGTAAATGTCCAGCCTTCCTAGTATGATTTACTCCTTTCTGATATTCGCTTTACAAGAGCGATAGAAAAAACTCAGTCTTTTTTCTGATTCAGAATCACTTCTCCTCCGTCGCGCCACTTTTTATAGGTCGCAATGGACTCTTCAATCACTGGAATGGCTTTATCCGCCGAAAGGATATCGTCGACAACAACCCGCTTGTTTTCAAGGGTCTTATAATCTTCAAAAAAGCGTTTTAAGACGGCGAGACGATGAGGAGGCAATTGATGGACATCACTGTAATGCCAATACTCTGGATCATCATTCAGTACTGCGATGACTTTGTAATCCAACTCATCCTGATCCATCATGACCATCAGTCCTATGGCACGAGCATTCACGAGAGTCAAGGGATAGACTGGTTCTTCGCAGAGTACCAGAATATCGAGAGGATCTCCGTCATCTGCCAAAGTTTGAGGAATGAATCCGTAATTTGCCGGATAATAGACGGCGGAATAAAGCACACGGTCAAGGGTCAGAAGACCACTCTCCTTATCCAGTTCATACTTATTGGAACTTCCCTTCGGAATCTCAACAATTCCCTTCACGATGCCCTGTGCAGTTTCTGCACCTGGAGAAACATCATGCCAGGGACTAGGGCCGTTTTGTTGATATGGTTTTGGAATTTTGGTCATGATCTTGAATTCTGAAAGTCGGAATCGGATAGGCTATAGGAAGTTCTGGTTCTGTCCACGATTTCTTGGTTCCCAGACTCATTTTGGAGGGTCATCGTTCTTCACCTTTTCTTGATGAGGAGCAGTCCCCAACCGATGTTCGACATGACGACCGAGATCGCGAATCCAAAGATTCAGGATATAGGTTAGCACCACGGCGACATAGAATTGTCCGATGATCGCTTGCGATACGGCCAAGGCGCGGGCAAGATGAAAAATCGGAATAATATCGCCATAACCAAGAGTTGTTTGGGTGACAAAGCTGAAGTAATAGAGATCGTCAAAGTTTTGTTTGAGTCCATAACTGCCTAACCCTTTGGAAAGTAGATCCTGGCGATGGAAGGAATCCGGCTCAATCCGGGAGATCAGGGTATAGAAGCAGGCAAAAATCGAAGCAATCCAGATGTAAAGATTGCAGGCCCCGATCACCTCGTCGAATCCAGCGCGCCGCGAACGCAGGATTGATTTCACCCATACAATGGCCCATAGACCATCGAGCAGAGTACAGTCAGCTCAAGCGAAATCTCCACCGAAGGACGAAGTCCGATTCCTCCCCCTTGAAATGTTATCCAATCTCTGCAAGCAAAGAATGAAAACGGAAGGAGAAACCCTGCCAAGGAAATCGCGACTCCCTTTCCCAGTCCTGCTGCCGATACCATGGCCAGCCATGTCACAGCCACCATAATGAGAAGCGTGAGTGATTCAGGAAGATAGTGGCCGCCAAAGAGAAGGCCTACGAGAAGAATGCCCCCGATCAGATGCCTTTTTTCCCTAAGTTTTTTCCGCCGCATCTCCCGGTTCATCATCACCAATCTCCACTCGAACCACCACCACCGCTATCACCACCACCGCCGGAAAATCCACCACCACCATCTCCTCCGCTACTTCCTCCGCCCCAACCGCCGCCGCCTCCACCAAGGAAAAATCCTGTGGCTGCTGCTGCACCAGGGCTGATCCCTCCACCATCGCCGCGTCGTCCTCGGTTGGAGACCATCAGTACAAACATGACAAACAGGAAAAATCCGAGCGGTGAGAAGAGCAGATCGAGTAGCGTCGCAGGCTTCTTGCCTTGCTTACCATTTCCCTTGTATTCCCCCTTCGTGGCCTGCATGACGGCGGTAATTCCCGCAGAAAGTCCGGCTCCATAATTTCCTGCACGGAAAGCGGGAGCCATCGTCTCACGAATAATTCTATTGCAGATGGCATCAGGGAGGGCTCCTTCCAATCCATAGCCGGTCTGAATACGGATCTTGTGATTCTGCACGAAGACCAAAATCAGCACACCGTTCGAGGTCTTTTTCTGACCAATCTTCCATGTCTGAAAGAGCCGCTGAGTGTAATCATCCAGCTCGGCTCCCTCGGGGATTTTCGGATAAACAACAGCGACGATCTGATTCGATGTCTCGCGTTCAAAGGCCGCAAGTTGGGCGTTCAACTCTGCCAGTACCGAGGAGGAGATGACCCCAGCCTCATCGGTAACATATTGTGTCGGTGCGGGTGGTAGTGACTCCGCAGCATGAAGCACCTTCACCCCCATCCCTGCAACTCCAACGAGGAGCAGGAGTACGAGGAAGAGACGGCGGATCATGAAAATAGTGACGAATTACTTCGCTGTAGATGAGGGTGCGCCAAAGTCAAATTTCACTGCAGGAGCCTTATCGGCCCCCGCATCCGCCTGAAAATATGGTTTCGACTGGAACCCAAACATCCCAGCTAGGAACACCGTGGGGAAGGTGCGTACCTTCGTATTGTACGATTGTACGACGGTATTGAATCGGCCTCGTTCGACCGAAATACGATTCTCTGTTCCTTCAAGTTGCGCTTGAAGATCGCGGAAATTGGCATTTGCCTTGAGGTCGGGATAATTTTCCGAAACCACGAGCAGTCGAGAAAGGGCACTGCTGAGTTGTCCTTGCGCTTGCTGAAACTGCTGGAGCTGTGCGGCGTCCGTCGGTGCCTGATTCTGATTGATCTGAACCTTGCCGACCGAAGCGCGAGCTTCGGTGACTTGGACAATCGTTGATTTCTCAAAGTTGGCTGCCCCTTGCACTGTCTGCACGAGATTGGGGATCAGATCGGCGCGGCGTTGATAGACATTCTGAACCTGTGCCCAGGCGGAATCCACAGCTTGAGAGCTGCCGACAAGACCGTTGTAGATACCAGCGATGGAAGCTCCGACGACAATCAATCCGAGGACGATGGCTCCCAAAATGGAGAGGATGATGACGAGTGTTTTATTCATGAATATGGAAGTTTGTAATTGAGAGTTGAAGGACTATGACCTGGTTTTGATAAAAATCAAACGAGAGGAATTTCTATGCCTGGCGTGGTCTGAGGCATCAGGAGGGCGCGGTTGATTGCATTCACATAGGCACGGGCTGAGGCTTCGATAACATCAGTGGAGGCTCCCTTGCCGGTAATCAGACGACCATCACCGAAATCGACCTTGAGTGTGACCTCGCCCAGTGCATCCTGCCCCTCAGTGACAGCTTCGACGAGATAAACGGCGAGATGCCCCGTCCTCTTGACGATCCTATCGATGGCCTTCATCGCGGCATCGACAGCTCCATTGCCGGGACTGGAATCCTGGGAAACTTCGTCGCCATGACGGATCTTCACCGTGGCCGTGGGAACCGTGCTGCTACCGCTTGCCACATGGATATATTCCAGCGCATAGGCACCTGTCTCTCCAGCAACGGAATCCCCAGCAAGGGCAATGAGATCGTCGTCATAGACGAATTTTTTCTTATCTCCGAGTTCTTTGAAGCGGATGAAAATCTGCGCAATCTCAGCCTCACTCAGGGTGAAGCCAAGCTGCTCCAGCCGTGCCACCATTGCATGACGACCGCTGTGTTTAGTCAACGGCAGATCGGTGCCACCCCAGCCGACTTCCTGAGGGTCCATGATCTCATAGGTCTCGCGCTTTTTCAGAATTCCATCTTGGTGAATGCCCGAGCCGTGTGCGAAAGCGTTCTCTCCGACAATCGCCTTGCTCCGCGCTACATGAAGTCCACTCAGACGGCTAATGAGGCGCGAGGTTTTCAGAATCTCACGGGTCTCGATTCCTGTGGAGACTCCTCCGAAATAATCAGGCCGTGTCTTAATCGCCATCACGACCTCTTCCAGCGCAGCATTTCCGGCGCGCTCGCCGATGCCATTGAAAGTCCCCTCCACCTGTCGCGCTCCCGCCTGCACGGCAGCCAGAGAATTGGCAACGGCCAAGCCCAAGTCATCATGACAATGCACGCTGATGATAGCCTTTTGAATATCGCGAACATGAGCACGCAGATAAGAGATCAAATCAGCATACTGATTCGGCATCGCATAGCCGACCGTATCGGGGATATTGACCGTTGTGGCACCCGCCTCAATGGCTGCTTGCACGACCTCAGCCAGAAATTCTGGCTCTGTACGGGAGGCATCTTCGGGTGAGAACTCCACATCGGAGACCAAGGACTTGGCATGACGAACCCCTTCCGTAGTCATCCGCAGGATTTCATCATTCGCCTTCCGCAGCTTATGCTCGCGATGGATCTTGGAAGTCGCCAGGAAGACATGGATACGCGCCTTATCTCCAGCCGGAATCAACGACCGTCCAGCAGCCTCAATATCCTTAGGAACACACCGAGCGAGTCCCGCAATGATTGGCCCCTTCACTTCGCTTGCAATCGTCTGTACTGCCTCGAAATCCCCATCGCTGATGATCGGAAATCCAGCCTCAATGATATCGACTTTCAGCCGCGCAAGCTGGCGGGCAATCTCGAGCTTCTCCCTCAAATTCATGGAAGCTCCGGGACACTGTTCGCCATCGCGCAGTGTGGTATCGAATATCAGGACTCGGTCGTCGGTGTTCATAAGAAAAAAATACCCGGAACGCTCCGGGCATCATTGCCAGATCGCTCCGAGTAAAGAATTAGAGAGTAAGCAATACAATGCCGCCAGCGCGAAGTGCGCGTGAAGAGTGGGCAGCAGATTTCATATGGTGACTATGCCATAGGTAGGATGGTTTGGCAATTGATACTAGGGTGACTCCTATCTATTTTAGATGGGGTGCCTGATTGTTTTACCTCCTCTGCAATTCCTGATGCTGCTCCAGCTCCAGATGAAGCACTCGTTATCCTTGCGGGAGTTCATAAGATTAAGGCGGTAAAGCTTCCTTCTGAGGAGAAACGGAGAGCTGATTCCATAGCCTCACAAGAGGTGCGCAGTCGCTATCTTGCGGCCAGATGCCTTGTGCGGAGCGTGCTGGCATCGTGGTTGAAACAAGAACCAGAAGAGATCCCCCTTGCCATCTCATCAGAGGGAAAACCATTTGTCGTGGGAGAAGGAAAGCCACATTTCAGCATCTCGCACACGGAGGATCTGGTTGCAGTTGCCTTGTTCCACGAAGCAGTCGGGATAGATCTGGAGAGGGAACGACCGATTGATACTGTGGCCTTGGCACGGCGATTCTTTTCTCCCGAAGAGGCTGAGTATCTCGAAAAAAAAGGATCGTCCTCTGATTTTTTCAGACTCTGGAGTTGTCGTGAGGCAGCGATCAAAGGAGATGGTCGAGGCATGGCAACACTCCTTGCTGAAATGAAAATCGCTCCTTCGGAATTAGGAAAAACTGGGCCGATCAGAGTCGCCGTGGAGGATGTTTCCTGGAGTGCTTTTCCCTGGATGTTGGAATCCAATCTTCATAGTGCTGTTGCTTTCCGTGAGGAGCCTCGCCTAATTCGCTGGTGTGATCTCAGATAGCTGCTACCCCTTAAAGACATGTCATTTCAGGATCTTGGTCTTTTTGAAGCCGTTGTACACGGCGCGCAGCGTATGGGATATATTGATCCCTCACCCATTCAGGAGCAGGCGATTCCTGTGGTCTTGCGCGGAGGGGATTTGATTGCCTCTGCCCAGACTGGCACGGGGAAGACGGCGGCATTCGGTTTGCCGATTCTCAGCCGTCTCAAGGAGTCCAATGGAAAAACTCGCTGTCTGATTCTGGAACCAACCCGTGAGTTGGCCTTGCAAGTCGAGGAAGCCTTCAAAGATTTTTCCGCCTTCACCGATCTCAATACTGTCGTGATCTATGGTGGAGTTGGCTACGGAGCCCAGCGCGAAGCCCTTCTCAAAGGGGCCGACATCATCGTGGCGACACCGGGAAGATTGCTAGATTTCATGCAGCAGGGGGAAATCAGTTTTGATGATCTTTCGATCTTGGTGCTTGATGAAGTTGACCGGATGCTTGACATGGGATTTCTTCCTGATGTCCGTCGGATCGTCGAACGCTGTCCCAAGGATCGTCAGACGCTTCTTTTCTCCGCCACTGTTCCTGAGGAGATCGAACGCCTCTCGGGATGGTGTCTGCGCAATCCTGAAAAGATTTCCATCGGTGCTCGCCGCTCTGCTGCCGAAACTGTCACGCACGCTTTTTATCCTGTTGCTGCGGATCAGAAATTTGATCTTCTCAAAGCTCTTCTGGATCGCACGGATTACCACAGTGTGCTGATTTTTTGCCGTACCAAGGATGGTGCTGACCGTATTGCTCGCCAGCTTGAGACAGAAAAACACTCGGTGGCTGTCATTCATTCCAACCGCTCTCAGCAGGAGCGCATGGATGCTCTGGAGGGATTTAAGACAGGCCGCTACGAAGTGATGGTTGCGACCGACATCGCTGCTCGCGGTATTGATATCGCAGGAGTCAGCCATGTCGTGAACTACGATGTGCCGCAGCATCCCGAAGATTATGTCCATCGCATTGGGCGCACGGGGCGTGCTCAGACTGAAGGAGATGCCTTCACGATCATGACGGCGGAAGAGCTGCCTCATGTGAAAGCCATCGAGACCTTTATTGCTCAGAAAGTGCCACGGCAGAAGCTGGAGAATTTCCCTTATCTTTTCACGATGCTCTTTCAGGAAGAAGAGGCTGCCCGAGTGCTCAAGAATATCCGTGGTGCCCGTACGCTCAAGGGTTACAGCTATGGTGCGAGGAAGAAGCGGTAATCACGCTTTCTCCAGCCCGCCCATTTTAACGATCTTTTGGTATTCTTTTGAGGTGATCGGCATGACGCTGAGGCGCGATTGTTTGATGAGTGCAATCTCTGCAAATGAAGGCTCTGCTTTGATGACAGCGAGAGTGACGGGTGTGGGGAGAGCTTGCACCGGAACGAGATCAACACAACTCCAGTCGCCTTCCCTGGCTGTTGGATCAGGGTACGCCTCGCGAATCACGGTGGAGATTCCGACGACGGAGGGTTGTACGACACTGTGATAGAAGAGAACCGCATCGCCCGCTTTCATCGCACGGAGATTATTCCGCGCTTGAAAATTTCTCACCCCCGTCCAGGCGGTTTTTCCATCTTTGACAAAATCCGCCCACGAGTATGCGGAGGGTTCCGATTTGACGAGCCAGTGTTGTGTCATCGTTCTTTATTATCATCCTTCTTGTGGCTTTTGCGATGCGGGAGTTTTGACAAGGGAGGTCTTCGCGATAAGATAATGGGCTGATGGTAGAGAAAGGTATTTTAATCACATTCGAGGGTTCCGAGGGCTGCGGCAAATCAACGCAGATTCGCCGTCTCGCGAAGGCATTGCAGGAAAGAGGAAAGGAGGTTGTGCTATTGAGGGAACCGGGCGGGACGCCTATTGGTGAGACGATCCGGCACTTGCTCAAGCATGATGAGAAAGCAGGGGCGATGACTCCCGAGGCGGAGCTTCTCCTCTTTGCCGCCAGCCGTGCCCAGCTGGTGCGTGAGGTGATTGAGCCAGCCATCGCTCGTGGTGCCGTGGTTCTCTGCGACCGTTTTCTCGACTCGACCACGGTCTATCAAGGAGTGGCGCGATCACTGAATCTCAACGATGTTGCGGCGATCAATGCCTTTGCCGTGGGGAAAATTCTGCCCGATCTGACACTGCTTCTCGATCTTGATGCAGCGGAAGGCCGCCGTCGTGCTGCTGGACGCAAAGGGCCTCTCGATCGCATGGAGCAGGAAGGGGACGAATTTTACCAGGCTGTACGGCAGGGGTATCTCAAGCTGGCTCTTGAGCATCCGCAGCGCATAGAGATTATAAGGGCAGAGGGAACCGAAGAGGCTGTTGCTGCCTCGATCTTAGCCGTCATTAAGGAGCGATTTCATGGCCTTTTCTAAAGAAGAAGCATTCCAGTTATTGGAGAAAGCCCTTGCGGAGGGACGGCTTGGCCATGCCTATCTGATCTCAGGCAGACCTGGTTCGGGTGTGAATGAATTGGCCAATCAACTTGCTGGACTCTTTCTGGATTGCGGCGAGATCCAGGTGGAGAAGCATCCTGATTTTCATGCTATTGAGCCAGGTTCGAAATCAAGGCGACTTTTGATCGAACAGGTAAGGGAGCTGGAAGCGGCAATCTACCGGACTCCCGAACGGGGATCGAGAAAAGTAGCGGTGATTCGCGATGCGGATCGACTGATGCCACAAGCAGCCAATGCCTTTCTCAAGACTCTGGAAGAACCCCCAGCCGGTTCGCTCCTTCTTCTCAGCAGTGAACTTCCTGAGGCATTACTCGATACGATCCGCTCGCGCTGTATCGGTGTGGTTCTTCATGATCGCACCCGTCCCCCTGCAGATGCCCGAGAGACTCGTCTAGCCAAAATGATGGCTCAATTCTTTGCTCCAGGTGCTCGGACGGATGCCACGGCTGCTTTTGGATTAACCCGAGTCTTTCGTGATCTTCTGGAGGAGGCTCGTGAAATTGCTTCTGAACGCGTCAAGGAAGAGCTCTCCGCCGAAAAGGCGCACTTTGGCAAAACGACTGATAGTGACTGGGACGAGCGCGAAACTGCACTCAAGGCGAGTGCCGAATCAGAGGCTTTGCAGGAACGCACTCGATTGCTTGGACTTGTGGCCGATTATTTTGGATCGGCACTTAGAGCTCTTCACGAAAATGGCGGGACGGATTCTGCGGAATCGCTGCGGCTCATTCGATGCCTCGATACGGTCGAAAAACTCAGAAGTTCCCTGGAGCGAGGGATTCAGGAAGCATTGGCATTGGAAGCGGGATTTCTGGAACTCATGGTGGCTTCTCGTGCAGAATAGAAAGCATAGTAACTCATGAAATCACAACCTGTTGTTTTGAAGTTTGGTACTGGCATTCTCGCCACGGAGGGAGGCTGCTCTCTTGACATGGCTCAATTTCGCAGGCTCTGCTCCGAGATTGCGGAACTTGTTGCTTCAGGAATTCCATGCGTCGTTGTCTCCAGTGCGGCTGTGGCTGCGGGCGTGGATGCACTGAAACTTCCCAAACGCCCCACCGATCTCGCTGGGAAGCAGGCATGTGCCGCTGTGGGGCAGCCTGTTCTCATGGGTGCCTACATGCGCCATTTTGCACGGCATGGCTTGAGACCAGCCCAGCTTCTGTTGACTCACGATGATATTTTTGATGAAGGAAGGCGCAAAAATGCTAGTGTGACACTTGGCAAACTTCTTGCCTCACCAGGGGTGGTGCCGATCATCAATGAGAATGACTCGGTGGCTGTCGAGGAGCTCCGTTTCGGTGACAATGATCGTCTTTCAGCTGAGGTAGCGCAGCTTCTGAAGGCAAGACTTCTCATCCTTCTCACGAGTGCTGACGGACTCCTAGCCAAAGCATCGGGAGCGGAAACCCTCCCTGTCAGGATTCCCGTGGTCACCGATATTGCCGAGGCTTTCCGCCATGTGACTCCTGAGAAGGGAGAGCATTCCACGGGCGGGATGAGCACCAAGCTCCAGGCTGTTCAAACGGCTGTTGGGGCAGGCGTGGAGACGGTGATTGCACATGGTCGGAAAAAAAGACAGATTGCCGGAGCCGTTGCAGGACTTGATATTGGCACCCGATTTCCTGTAAGCAAACGGGGTAAGAACTTTAAGAAACTATGAGTCTCCTCCTCGCTCCCGCCCGCGTTATTGCCATTGGAAGAAACACATTCACGGAACTTGTCAGACAGAAAGTCTTCTACTTCCTGCTGCTCTTTGCACTACTGATCATTGGAAATTCTTCCTTTCTCTCCAAGTTCTCGTTTCAGGAGGAATTTCAGATGCTCAAGGATGTGGCTCTTGGGGCGATGTCGGTCTTTCTCTGTCTGTTAGCCGTTCTGACGACGGCGATGCTCTTGCCGCGTGATCTGGAGGATCGGACGATATTCACCATTCTCTCCAAGCCAGTGCCGCGGTACGAATATCTACTCGGGAAGCTGCTGGGCGTTGTGATTCTTCTCACCCTCTCGGCGCTCATCATGGGGCTACTCTTTCTAGGCGTGCTGCTGCTTTGGGAACAATCAGTTCTCGCCGAGACTCAGCGAACTTTCTCGGGATCGGCTCAGGATCTTGCGGCAGCACTAGCTGCAGTTCGAAAGGCTGCATTCGCTTGGGAACTTATTCCGGCAATGGTACTCCTGCTTGTCAAGGCGATCTTGCTCGCATCGCTTACGCTCCTGATCTCGACCTTTGCTACTTCGGGAATCTTCGCGATTCTGGTTGCCGCCTGTGCCTATTTTATCGGTCATCTTCAGGTCACGGCTCGGGAGTATTGGATGGATGGAATCGGTGTTCACTGGTGGACTCGGGTCTTTACTGCACTGATCGCACTTATTTTTCCTGATCTCCAAGCCTTCAATCTTACCGATGACATTGTGGCGGGAGTGCATTTGCCGATGGATGTTTTCTGGCAAACACTCGCGTTGGGAGGTGTCTATACAACGATTTATTATCTGCTCGCCTGCTTCCTTTTCCATAACCGAGAGCTGTGATGAGGGAGGCACAATGATAAGCAGAATCTCATACCTGCGAGTTTTTTTCGCTACGCTGCTGCTAGCCCTTGCTGGAGCAGTTTTGCTGCCGTGGGAGGTTGAACTTCAATCCCGCGCCAAGAATGCAGGATTCCGAAGTATCTCGCTCAATCTCGATCTGCGTGAACAGATCGGTCAGTCGGGGTTTTTGGCAGCACTCAGCGGTTTTCGCTCTCCACTTGCCGCTCTACTTTGGATTCAGGCCCACATCGCTTGGGAAAAAACTGAGTGGGGGCGCATGGCAGCTCTCTTCGATACAGTGACGACGCTTCAACCGCACACGCTCTTCTACTGGGATGTTGCCGCTTGGCACATGGCCTGGAATGCCAGCTTGTCCGCACTTCAAGACAAGAAACAGCAGAGCGAGGCATTGCGCGAACGATCAGCCCGTCAATATATCGCGCTTGGCAGGCATATTCTGGAGAGGGGAATTCGGAACAATCCCAACAGCTATGAACTTTATGCAGCACTTGGAAGACTCGCGCAATTTAAGGAAGAAGATCATGCTGCCGCTGCCTCAGCCTATGCAAAGGCCGCTTCCTTTTCAGATGCACCGGACTATATCCGCAGAGCTGCTGCCTATGAACTAGCCAAAGTACCAGGGCGTGAGAGAGAAGCGTATGACAAGCTGGTTGAGCTATATCAAAAAGGTCAGGCAAAAGTTGCCCCCTCCCTGCTTTTTTATATTCGTCAACTTGAGGATAAGCTTCAGATACCCGCCGATCAACGAATGAAACCAATAACTACCAAATCGCCACCGCCGATGTTCGGTTTCCCTAAGTAATGCGTTGCGCGATTTTAGGGGATATTCATTCCAATCTTCAGGCTTTGGAGGCCGTGTTGAAGGATGCTCATTCTTATGGATGTGAAGAGTTTCACTGCCTGGGCGATCTAGTCGGTTACAATGCCAATCCGGTAGAGTGTCTGGAAATTGTGAGAGAACTTCCAGGAGTCTGTGTTCTTGGAAATCACGACGAGGAAGCTGCAGGCTCGCATGAGCTCAGTAAATTCAGCTCTCAAGCAAGGGTCTCACTCGAATGGACACGCTCGAAGCTTTCCGAGGAGCATAAAGAATGGCTCATGGGACTTCGTCCTGTCCGACAGATTCGTAGAACCACACTGGTGCATGCCTCGCTTGATTCACCGACCTCATGGGGCTACATCCGCACTTCTGAAGCTGCTGAATTCAGCCTTGCTTGTCAGCATACGCCACTTGCTTTTTTTGGCCATACCCACCTTCCAGGAATATTCATCCAGGGAGAAAATGGTGGTGTGATTGTCGGCGATGGCTTGCAACTTCCGAGTAATAAGAAACTTTTTATTAATCCAGGAGCTGTGGGCCAACCTCGTGATCGAGATTGGCGAGCCTCTTATATGATTTATGATGAAGAAAGTGGCGGGTTATGGTTGCGCCGCCTGAAGTATGATGTGAAGTCTGCACGAGAGGCTGTTCTGGATGCAGGCCTTCCCCAGAAAATCGGAGATCGCCTTATCACGGGAACCTAATTGGTATGGAATTTCCGCTGCGTATTCTGATTGTCAAACCAAGTTCACTCGGCGATGTGATCCACGCACTGCCTGTGATTTCGGCTTTGCACCGTCACTGGCCAGATGCCGAGCTGAGATGGCTTATCCATCCGGCATGGAGGTTTCTTGTCGAAGGGCATCCTGGAGTCTCGGAGACCATTCTCTTTCCAAGAGACAAATTTCGTGGGCCAGCGGGATGGATGCGATCTGTTGCCTGGACGCGCCTCTTGCGGGATTGGAAGCCCGATCTGGCGATTGATCTTCAGGGGCTACTGCGTAGTGCTCTCTTCGCTTGTATTTCTGGTGCAGATCGGGTCGTCGGTCTCTCTGATGCTCGTGAAGGAGCCCGACTGTTTTATGGAGAAACAGTTTGCGTTAATCGCAAAGACCATGCGGTGAAACGCTATCTTGCTGTGCTCGCTCATCTCGGGATTCCCAAATCTGCGCGACCTGAGTTTGATCTGCCTCAGGGAAAACTCCCTTCCGGTTTCAATCTCTCAACTCCCTATAGTGTTCTCCATCCCTCTGCACGGGGTAAAGGGAAAAGTCTGACTCCTGAACTGGTTCGAGCCTTTGCCAAGGGAAGCATGGGACATCGTCTTGTCATTGTGGGACGAGGTGAGACGATGCCGAACCTTCCCTCTTCTGTTGAAGACTGGAGTAATCGCACGGATCTCTTGGAACTCCTCGGTATCCTGCGTGGCGCGTCCTTTATCGTGAGCACTGATAGTGGCCCGATGCATCTGGCAGCAGCTCTGAATCCATCAAAAACCTTGGCGATTCATCTCTGGAGCGACCCTCTAAAAGTTGGCCCTTGTTTTCCTGAATCACTCGTTTGGAAGAATGGACAAATCGTCCGAGTTGCTGCTCTCGATGATTCCTGGCGTCCTGAGGGGAGAGCTCCAACAGTAGATGAAATGGAGTTGCTTGGACAGGAGATTGCCGGAGGATTTAGCCTTCAGCCTTCGAACTCCACTCTATAGACTCTCTCTTCATGGGCTTTTCGACACTGATTGATTCCACATTGGCCGCGCCATCGCTGGAGCTGACTGCCTTCCAAGGGTTAATTCAACCATGCAGTGATGCGGTACTGGAATCGATGGCACGCCATTCCGCTGCCATGACGCGTCGGCACTTTGGGCGAACGATGCGTCTTTTTGCACCACTCTATCTCTCCAACGAGTGCATCAATAATTGCGCCTACTGCGGTTTCTCTCGCGACAATGATGCCATCCTCCGAGTAACACTAGAGATCGAACAGGTGGCTGCTGAGGCGAGACATTTGGCAGCGGAGGGATTTCGCAATATTCTGCTCGTGGCTGGAGAACATCCCAAGTTTGTTTCTGGCGGTTATATGCAGCAATGCATTGAACGGCTTAGGCAAGAAATTCCCAGTATCTCACTGGAGGTCGCTCCGATGGAGATTGAGGAATATATACCTCTGGTTCAGGCAGGAGCGGAAGGGCTTGTTGTCTATCAAGAAACCTATAACCGCGATGCCTATCAGGAACTCCACACAGCAGGGCCTAAGAAAGATTATGATTGGCGTCTCGAGACACCGGAACGAGCACATGCTGCGGGTTTTCGTCGTCTTGGCATCGGAGTGCTTTTCGGCCTTGCGGACTGGAGGAACGAGGCCACGGCTCTTGCAGCTCATCTCTTCTATCTGCAACGCGTCTGCTGGACTTCACAGCTCACGGTCAGTATGCCGAGGCTGCGGCCTGCTGCGGGCTCCTTTGAACCTCGCTTTGCTTTCAGCGATCGTGAATTCACCCAGCTTCTCTGCGCACTGCGCCTCTCATTTCCCCAGGTTGGGATCGTTCTGAGTACACGCGAACCGGCACCACTCCGCGATGCCTTAGCCCCCCTTGGAATTACGATGATGAGCGCGGGTAGCCATACCGAGCCAGGTGGTTATACGGGACAAGGAAGCGATCAGCTCCATCAAACCATCCGTGGCAAGAAAGTGGAGATTGCTTCCTGCGATGCAAAGTCGGCCACCGAGCAGTTTGCCATCAGCGATGATCGCTCCTCTGCCGAAATTGCCATGATGCTCCGCAATCAAGGAATTGAGCCGGTCTGGAAGGACTGGGATGCTGCCATCATTGGTTCTCTAGAGAGTGCTGCATGAAAAGTCTCTTCATCAATGGCGAAAGAAAACAGACAGATGCAGCTGATCTTCACGCGCTCTTTTGTGAACTTGGGCTCCCTGCTGCCTTGCTCCTTGTTGAATATAATGGAATGGCTCTTACCCGCTCCGAATGGGATGAGGTGCATCTCAAGGAAGGAGATTACCTGGAGCTGCTCTCCGTAGCTGCTGGGGGCTAGCTATGATGATTCAAAAACCTGAACTCCTTGCTCCTGCTGGAGGCTGGGATTGCCTGAGAGCAGCAGTCGCGAATGGAGCCGATGCGGTCTTCTTTGGTCTGCCGCGATTCAATGCTCGGATGCGTGCTGATAACTTTACTGAGGAAGAGCTGCCCGAGGTCATTGCCTTCTGTCACCGCCACGGAGTGAAGGCTTTCGTGACGCTGAATACGCTTATTTTTACCTCGGAGTTGGATGATGCCACCGACTATCTCCGTCTGCTCAACCGCTCCGGTGTCGATGCCTTGATTGTTCAAGATATTGGCCTAGTGCGTTTGGCATCAGCGATTGTACCTGAGTTACCCATCCATGCCTCAACTCAAATGACGCTGACCTCGCCGCAGGGAGTGGAGGTGGCGCGGGGACTTGGCATCACGCGATCCGTGCTGGCACGGGAGTTGTCGCTACGGGAGATGAAACGATTTGATCCAGAGCGGATGCCGCTGGAGGTCTTTGTTCACGGGGCACTCTGCGTGGCATATTCGGGACAATGTCTTACAAGTGAATCGCTTGGACAACGGAGTGCCAATCGTGGCGAATGTGCTCAAGCCTGCCGAATGCCCTACGATCTCATTGTGGATGGAGCCTTGCGGGATCTCGGTGATCGTCGCTATCTCCTCTCTCCTCAGGATCTGGCCGCAGTAAATGAGATTCCAAAACTCATTGAGGCAGGCATTGTCAGCTTCAAGATCGAAGGACGGCTCAAGTCTCCAGAATATGTTGCAGCCGTTTGCCAAGTCTATCGGAAGGCCATTGATGCAGCACTTGCAGGAATCGTTTATGAAGCAGACAAGGAAGATCGCTATCAATTGGAAATGTCGTTTTCCCGGGGACTTTACTCAGGATGGATTCATGGGGTGAATCATCAGGAACTAGTACATGCACGATTTGGGAAAAAACGAGGCCCTTTCGTGGGTCGGATTGCTGAGATCGGGAGTGACTTTCTCGGCTTCGAGACAGAAGTTCCGCTGAAGCCTGGTGATGGTATTGTCTTTGACACTGGCGAGGATACGAACAAGGAACAAGGTGGGCGTATTTTTGAAATCCAGGGGAGTCGCTATTTCTTCCGCCACGGACATCTCGATCACGCACGCATTAAGGTGGGGGATCGCATCTGGAAGACTGATGATCCAGAATTAGACAAACGCCTCCGTCAGTCTTATGAGGGAAGAATTGAGCCACGCCAGCGTATCCCGTTTGATGTCTCCGTTACGGGTAAGATCGGTGAAGTACTCATGATGAGATCGTCTGACTGCGTCGTGCATTCTTTGATGCCTCTGGAGGCAGCACGCACGGCTCCACTGACCGATGAGAAACTTCGTGCTCAACTTGAGAAGACAGGTGATAGCGGGCTGGAACTTCGTGACCTCTCCGTTGAGATTGAAGGTGAGGGGATTCTTCCTATTTCGGAGATCAACCGAATGCGCCGTGATCTCATTGAGAAACTCTTGGTTGCTTTGGAAGAAAAACGCCCAGAGGTCTGGATCAACTGGAGAACAATTTTTCAACAAGGCAAAAAAGAGATTCCTCTCATGCCTGAATCTGCAACGGAACCATCCCTGAAAGTCCTCTGCCGTTCGATGGATCAACTGGAGGCCGCACTCGAAGTTGGTATCTCAGAATTCTATGCCGACTTTGAAGACATCCGTCGGTACAAGGATGCTGTCGCCGTCGTTCGTGCGAAAGGTTCGGCAAGAATTCTCCTCGCCACGCCTCGTATTCAGAAATCAGCAGAAGAGGGATTCTTCAAGCTGATCGAGAATGCTGCCCCTGATGGTGTCTTAATTCGGAATCTTGGAGCCATTTCCCACTTTGCCCAGACGAGCCTGATAAAAGTTGGTGATTTCTCCCTCAATGTGGCCAATCCGCTGACAGCTCAGTTTTTCATGAAGCAAGGTCTGGATCGCGTGACCATCAGCTATGATCTCAATGTCACGCAGGTTTTGGATCTGCTGAAGTCTGCGCCGCCTGAGTGGTTCGAACTGACGCTGCATCAGCATATGCCGATGTTTCATATGGAGCATTGCGTCTTTGCCGCCTTCCTCTCCGAGGGGAAAGATCACACCGACTGTGGACGACCTTGCGACCGTCACCGCGTTCATTTGCGAGATCGCGTTGGGATTGAGCATCCCTTGCGTGCCGATGTTGGATGCCGTAATACGCTCTTCAATGCCACAGCTCAGACTGGTGCCGGATACTTCCGTGAACTCCGCGCCACAGGCCTCCGAAACTTCCGAGTGGAACTCCTCGAAGAGTCAGCGGAAAAAACCAAAGAGATCCTCTTGGCCTATACAAAACTCCTGAGTGGAAACACTGAAGGCTCTGAACTCTGGCGAACCCTGCGGGCAAAAGCTCAGCTAGGAGTCACCAAAGGAACGCTGGAAGAGAGGGGCTGATCCTTTGGGCCGTCGTAGTGCTGGCCTGTGGCATTAAGGTTTCTACAGCGATAGTTCCATTTGATTGCCACCTGTGAGGGCCCAGGATTCGATGCCTTTCCTACGGAGATCCTGGGCGAATTCTGAGGCATATCCGTGGAGAGTGAGAACACGGGAGGGATTCACCCGTTCGACTAGTTCCATTAGCTCTTCGTAGTCGGCATGATCGGAGAGAGGAAAGACCTCGTCGCAGCCGTAGCGGAACTTAGCACTGCGATCCATTCCCCAGCCGGTAATCATGGCGATCCGTTTAGAGGGAAGATGTTCTAGCATAGCAGAACGAGCTGTTGCTGGTGGACAAAGTAAGACATGGCCTGCGGCAAGCCCTGGCTCGAATCTGACATAGGGAGGAAAGACCGCTCCCAGCTCTTCGTAGAGCCGAGTCATTTGCCATACCGAACCATGCAGCATGATCGGAAGTCCCGCCCCCGCAAGGGCAGCTAGAATCTCCTGAGCCTTGCCGAGCGAGTAGCCGAGAAGGACAGGAACCTGATCTGCGGCAAGCGTCTCCTTGCAGAAATCGAGGATGCGGCGGAGGGTTTTTTCTCTTGGAGGAAATTTGTAATGAGGTCTTCCGTAAGTGGTCTCCATGATGAGGGTTTCCGCATGGATTGTTTGGGCTGCTTCACTGGCAAGCCCGGGACGGAGCTTAAAATCTCCCGTATAAAGAAGTGTCCCCTCGGCATTCTCAATCAATATTTGCGCTGATCCGAGCACATGTCCTGCGGGGATCAACTCAGCGCGGAAGGAGCCGAATTCGCGTCGTTCTCCAAAGCGTAAGACATGCTGGAACTTTCCGCCAGATCCAAGCCGGGCACGCATCATTCGGGCTGTCGCCTCGGTGAGGATCGTCCTTTGATGATGTCCCGTGTGATCGCTGTGAGCATGGGAAACAAAGGCAAAGGGACGCGTGCCCTGTGGATCGAGCCAGAGTTCACACCCAGGCAGATAGGTTCCACGGTCATAGTGAACTTCGATCATGATGCAGTCGTCTCGGTAAGCGCAGCACAGTAACGAGGGCGTAGATAAGCCCAGAGGAGAAAGATGATGCCAATGCCGATCATGAAGAGGGAGAGGAATTGACCTCGTGTCATTCCTGCGGTGAGGGGAGCATCCGGTTCGCGGAAGCATTCTCCACAAATCCGTACAATGGCATAGGCAATGAAAAAGACTCCGGTCAGCACTCCATCAGGAAGCCTCACCTGCGTGCGGAGAATCCAGAGGAGAGCAAAGAGAAAAGCCCCTTCAAGTCCGGCCTCCACAAGCTGTGAGGGATAGCGCGTGGAGATTTCTCGCGCCAAAAGATCGTGAAGTGGAGGAGATGAGGAGATGCTTTCAATCACAATGTCGGGTGAGGAAAAACTTGGATCAATCTGGGAGGTTTTAGCAAGGAGCCGCTCCAAGTGTTCCGGTGGGTAGAGATAGATTTCTTTCGGAAATTGAACCCCCCAGGAAGCGGCAGTGACTCGTCCATAGAGTTCGCCATTGACGAAATTGGCACAACGACCGAAGAAGACTCCGACAGGGCCGACCACCACGAGATTGTCACACAGATTACGCCAAGGAATCCTATTTCTCCAAGCGTACCATAAAGTGAAAAGCACAATTCCGAGAATGCCTCCATGACTTGCCATCCCCCCATCCCAGACGCGGAAGAAAATCAGCGGGTCATGCAGGAATCCATCCAGATTGTAAAAGAGCATGTAGCCGAGCCTTCCTCCGAGCAGAACGCCAATGAGTGCCGCCATGATGATGAAGTCGCTCACCTGATCCGGCTTCAGATCGGAGAATCCTCGCGCAGCCAGATGACGCGTGAGAAAGATGCCTGCCACAAATCCCGCGACATAGGCCAGCCCATACCAGCGGATACCTATTCCTCCCCCAAAGTGGATCAGATAGGGACTGAGATCATGAAGATAGGTGGCGATGAGCATTTCAGGAAATCCTTGCGAAGATCATATTCATCGGCAATTTCTTTGACAGGAAATCCCGAATTAACGATATGATGAGGTATCGTGAATCGTACTGCCCCCCTTCCTCTCATTTCTCCATTCATCGTCATTGCGATCTGTCTCGTCTCGACAGCCTGCACAACCATTGAAAACCGGCTCGACCTCTACCGCCCTCAGACCGTTCAGGGCCCCTACACGCGGATGCTGCATCATGGCATTCCAAGTCCGACACCGCTTAATGGAACTCAAACCTCAGGTGCCGAATCGGATGGTAAGAATGTGATCACGCCCCAGCAGCAGTAGCTCCTACTGCCGAGGCGGATCGTGAGTAATTTACTTTCCTACTGAGGAGGATGCGGTGGTGGTGTTCCTGGCATTGCTCCTGGAGAATTCATAGGGCGAAGTTTTTCCAAGATCGGAGCAATGGAGGGATCTGCTTTGAGCATGGCGTCATGCATCGCCTGATGGAGTGATTCTTTCGCTGCGTGACGGGCCTCGGGAGTCGTTGCGCTCTTCATTGCTAGTTTGGCTGCAACAACTGAAGGATCACTTTTTACCTTCTCATGCAGGGCCTTGACTTGCTGCTGCTCCGCCGGTGTCAGATTTTCAAATCCCGGAGGATTCCCATGTCCTTCGTGGTAATGTTCTCCCCCCGTCATGTAATTGGAAGACATCGAATTTACAGAATTAGGGATGGCGGCGGTATTTGTAGAAACAGGATTCGTCTGAGCTGAGGAAGGATGAAATTCTTTACCCCATTTCTTGGGAGCAATTTTTTCTAAGATCGGAGCGAGGGAAGGATCGACCTTGAGCATGGCATCATGCATCGACTTCACCGCCTCATCCATCATTTGACGCGCTGCCTTCATCTTTGCCTCTAGCGTAGGATCCAGCTGGATCGCCTTGTCGTGGGCGGCCTTGAGCTGCATCCGTTCCTCCTTGGTGAGATTGGCCATCGGGCCACCTCGGAGTGGAGGGGGGGGGAGCTCGTTTGGTGGCGGAGTATTAGTGACAGGAATCTGTGCGGAGAGGCTCTGCAAAGAGAGAAGCCCAAGCGTAACGAGTGAGAGAGCTTTGGTAGGAGTAACTAGGTGTTTCATCATTCAGGAAAACACCGAGGGATCGAAAAAGTTGCAGCGATTTTTTAGACAGCCTCTTAGGCTTTTAGAGCGTCTCTGGAGTGGTCAGTAACTGAGCCACGCGTTGGAGCAGTCGTCCTGCGGCACCACCATCGAGGACACGATGATCGAAGCTGAGCGTGAACTGGGCTTCGGTCACGGGAATGAATGCCTTTTTTTCCACATCCCAGAACGGGGTGATTTTCCCTGCTCCCATGCCAAGAAGCAAGGTTTGCTCGGGAAGTGGAATCGGAGTTGCCATGGTGAGGCCAAAGACTCCGTAGTTGGTGATCGTGGCAATGGAGCCTCCGGTGTCTGAGCCAGGGAGACGACGGGCGCGGGCTAGTTCGACAAGACGGTTATACCGTTCCACCAGATCGGCCAGAGGAAATTGATCAGCATGACGAATAACCGGAACCAGCACTCCATCCTCGGCTTCCACGGCAAAACCAATATCGACGGAACGAGGATGAATCACGCGATCCCCGATCAGTCGTCCTGCCGTGGCAGGCATTTCAGAAAGTGCGATGGAGAGGGCACGGAGCGCGTAGAGAGCAGGGCCAGCCTTGACCGTCTGCTGCTTACGGTGAGCGAGCAGAATGTCGAGCTGCACGGGCAGCACCACCGTGGCCAGCGGTCTTGTCCAACTGCGGCGCATGGCATCGGCGACCGCTACTCGCATGGAGGAAGCGGGAGAGATCGTATTGCGTTCCAGATCTTGAAGAAAGCGTTCGAGATCATCAATGGTCACGCGGCCTCCGGCACCGCTGCCGGCTACACCGGCGAGATCGGCTGCATGGAGTCCCAGCTCAGCCATGCGGGCCTTCATGCGAGGTGAGAGGAAACTTGCTCCTCCGGCGTGTGCAGGGACCGGAAGGCCACTTACGGTCGGCTCGACGGCTTTCTTGAATGGTTTGGAGGAATCGGCTCCCGCAGATTGTTTTTTCTTAGGCTTCTCCACCGGCGGGGGAGGGGCATCATGAACGCCAAGGCGTTCGGCATCTTCATCGCTGATTTCAAGATAACCGAGAATGGCACCTACGGCATAGCTTTCACCGATCGTCGCCGTCAGCTCCTTGAGAATCCCTCCGCAGGGAGAGGTAACTCCCATGACCGCTTTGTTGGTCTCAACTTCCAGTAGATCTGTATCGGCCTCAACGCGATCACCGACAGCAAACGCCGCGCTCACGATGGTCGCCTCGGCGATGGATTCCCCAAGCTGGGGCATGATGATCGGTAGGAGATGCAGGGAGCTGGGTGATGGGAACATGAGCGTGTTTTTTTTAGAGTTCCAGAAGCTGTCGGAGGGAATTGACAACCGAGGAGGCCGTCGGACGATGAGTCCCCCAAAGTGCCGGATGATAGGGCACCGGAGTCTCTCGTGCATTAAGTCGCTGCGGCGGAGCATCGAGCAAGCCGAATCCTTCGGCAGCCACGCGTGCAATCACTTCGGCGGCTACACCGCCCCAGGGCCATGCTTCGCTGACAACCAGCAGGCGGCCTGTTCGGGCAACCGAAGCCAGAATGGTATCGGTATCAATCGGTCTGACACACCTCAGATCGACCACCTCAATATCGTAACCATCGTGGGAGAGTTCCTCGGCGGCTGCCAGAGCCTCATGCAGCATCGCACTGTAGGCCACAACGGTGGCATCTCTGCCGGGCCGTGTGATGCGGGCTTTGCAAAAGGGAAGGGCCTCGTCAGGAAGTTTATCTGCTTTGAGATGGTAGTAGAGAAATTTGTGCTCGCAGAACACTACGGGATCATCCAAGGCGATGGCCTCCAGCATCATCGTATAGACATCCTCCACCGTTGCCGGGGTCATCACGACAAGGCCAGGATAATGGGCGTAAAGAGCCTCCATGCTCTGGCTGTGAAAGGGGCCACTACCCGGAGTTCCTCCGCTTGGCAGGCGGATCACCAGCGGACAGGCGGTGCCTGTTCGATAGAAAAGCGTCGCTGCCTGATTGACGATTTGATTGAACCCGCAAGTGGAGAAATCGGCGAACTGCATTTCCACAATGGGACGCATCCCTTCAATCGCTGCTCCAATGGCCATTCCCACCATGGCATCCTCGCTGATCGGGGCATCGAGAACGCGTCCTGGAAATTCCTTGGCTAGATTTTTTGTTGCCTTGAATGCTCCGCCAAAGCCTCCGATGTCCTGACCATAGATGAAGACACGGGGATCGTCAGCGAGTGCCTTGCGCTGTGCCAGACGGATGGCTTCGAGGTAGGTGATGCTGCTCATTCTTCACCCTCCACACAGACATTTCTTCCAATGGCAGAAAAGGCATTCCAATCCTCTTCCGAGGGATCGGGGGCTGGTTCCTTGAGAACTTTGGTTGTGGTCTCTTCCACCTCTTTCTCCACGGCGGCCTGCCACGCTGATGCCTCTTCCTCGCTGATCCATTCTCTTTCCAAGAGGGCTGATTTTGCCAGCTCCATGCAATCGCGTCCCAGGGGAGATTCCTTCAAGGCGGAGGGAATGTAGGAGGCATCGTCATGCTCTCCATGCCCGACCAAGCGAAGTAAATCTGCCACCACAAGCTGAGGGCCTTCGCCTGCACGGGCTGCTGCCACGGCCTCACCCAGAACAGTGAGACAATCAAGGAGATCGTTTCCCACTGCTCGGCGGCCCTTGATGCCATATCCTTCTGCTCGCATCATGAGATCGGCACAGGCAAACTGGCGATCATTTGGTGTGGAATAAGAAAATTGATTGTTTGCCGCAACCACGACGAGTGGCAATTTTTCCACCGCTGCCATGTTGATTCCTTCGTGAAAGCTGCCTGTCGAAGTCCCTCCTTCACCAATGCAGGTGGCACCGACAACACCACTCTCTCCGCGAAATCGTTTTGCCATCAGACTGCCGCAGACTGTGGAGACCATCGCTCCAAGATGACTAATCATGGCGTGATACCCTTCGGAAGGTCGCCCTCGGTGAATGTTCCCATCTCTCCCGCGCATGGGGCCAAGCGAAGAGCCGAGATAGGTACGAAGTGTATCCAAAATGGTATCGCCAAAGGCTAGCCTTCCTGCCTGATCTCGTATGAGTGGTGCGTAGATATCGCCCCTGCGAAGATGAACTCCCAAGGCCACGCTCAGAGCCTCCTGGCCGCGTCCGAGAAAGACACCGCCGACGATTTTTCCAGAGCGATAAAGTGTTGCCAGCTTCTCTTCCAGAATGCGGGATTCGAGCATGGTGCGGTAGGAACTACGGGCGATCTCTCTCAAACCACGACTAGTTGCTTTGCCCGTTACCATGCGTTCGGTGGATGGATTATTCACAAAATCGGGGAAGGAAAATTTAGCCCAGGCACTTCCTAGTCATAGGAAGATAATGCGGCCTTTTGAAAATAAAGATCAATTTATTATGTCGGAAGAAACGGAGACCTATGGAAGAGATTTCCAAAGAAGCAAAAGGATAGCTCCCAGAATTAGGCAAAGCAGCAAAAACTGAATGCGAGCGGAGCGTTGTTCAGGGCGCGTCATCCGCCGCACTGTATTGCCTCGTCGCATCACCGAATGCCGTTTATCACGAGGGCTTGTAAATCCATCCATCGTCGTGGTCTGCGCCATGGCACGGAGTTTGATTTTTTCGCGCTGTTTTTGCTCCCTCTTCTCGATCTCCTTAGGAAGAGTTTCGACGCGTCGCTGCGCCTCTTCCTGAGCCTTTTTGATCTCAAGTTCTCGTCGTTGGATTTCTTCCAGCTCACGACTCAAAAGAGATCGATCTTGAGCTCTCGGAGTTGAGGTGGATTTCCGAACAGGACGCCCCGAGCGTCGTCCAGATGAAGGAGGAAGTGCCATGTGAAAAGTTCAGATGGGAATTTTATCAGGTGAATTTTTTGGCGAAATCTTTAGAAAAAGTCTTTGGAGAAATTCTTTATCGAGGAGCGGTCAGAAGATGCCAGATCCAGACAAAAAGAGCGACCGTTCCAAGCGTCAGCAGTGGCAGGGTAAATGCCAAGCCGCTCCGCAGCCAATAGATAAATCCCTGATCCCCTGCTTCCTGAAAAAATCCCCCACCTTCAGTAGGAAACTCGGCTTCCATATCAACCGAAGGTGCAATTTTTGCCTGGTAACGAGCATAAATCGAGCGGGCCTCATCCACGGCAGCAAGTGCCTTGGTCAGCTCTCTCGGAAGATCGCGGCCATTCCAGGACTTGGGGTCGATCTCTTCGATGCGATGAAGATGTTCGGCAAAGGAATCGTGAATGTTCGTGAGTTGCTCCAGGCGGCGTTGGGATTCTTCGGTCTCCCGCTGGACGAGCGTGATGGAGCGAACAAGTTTGTCGATTAATTCATTGCGACCATGTTCCAGCTCATCCTGTTTTCGAGTCAGTTCTTCAAGCCGTATTTTTTCTTTTTCAATCTGATTCTGTCGCTCTCGGAGCTGTAATAGCTCGGACTGAGCGCGCTTTACCTGATTCTGTAATTCCTCTGCGGAAGGGCCTTCCTCCAGATCGAGTAACTCATCGTGATCGTTTTGAAAGTCTGACATACCACTATATGTAGCGGACATTCACGATTTTGACCCGCAAAATATTCCATTAGGAGTATTTTTTATCGTTCTCCAAAAAGAGCTGATCCGATGCGTACCAAAGTGGCTCCCTCTTCAATAGCAACTTCAAAATCTCCGCTCATTCCCATCGAAAGAATCTCAAGCGGAATGCCCGCACGCGTTGCAAGATCATCACGAAGCTCCCGTAACTTGGCAAAGATGGGTCTGGCTGTTTCTTGATTGTCAGAAAGTGGAGCCATCGTCATGAATCCCTCCACCTGCAATCGAGGCAGAGCGAGAAGAGCTTCCAGCTCCCGTTCCAGATGCTCGGGTGAAAAACCATGCTTGCTTCCTTCACCAGAAACATTCACTTCCAGAAGCACTCTGGGGAACAATCCCATTTCCTCGGCAATTCGGTCAATATCCCGTGCGATCTCGGAGGAATCCACTCCATGAATCAGCTCAAAGAAAGGCAATGCTTTGCGAACTTTATTGGATTGAAGATGCCCGATGAGATGCCAATGAAGACGACTGGGAAGTAATGGAATCTTGACCGAAGCCTCCTGCACCCGATTTTCGCCGAATAACTCCTGTCCAGCTTCTTCACACGCTTCTCGGACACTCTCGGCAGGATGATTTTTTGAAACGGCCACGAGTTCCACTTCATCAGGGTGACGACCGACGCGACAAGCTGCCGCGTTCATTCTCTCCCTGATGGCATCAAATCGTTGTGAAAGTGTCATTTATAAGAGATAAATTAAATGTTAAGAACGGGAAGTTTTCTTCTTGGTCTCAGTGAAAAGAATTCCTATACATTTTGGCCAATGAATATCGAGAGTTTCAAGGTCTTCTGTGATCTATGTGATACGGGTAATTTTTCCAGGGCCGCTGAAGCGAGTGGAATCAGCCAAAGTGCGGTTAGTCAGCAGATTCGTGCGGTTGAAAAAAAGTTCGATATTCCTCTCATTGATCGCAGTAAAAATTATTTTTCCCTCACTCCTGAGGGAGTTGTTTATCTCGAAGTCTGCCGCGATATTCTAAAGCGATTCGATAGCCTTGGCTCCCGTTTTCGGCTCGCTCGTGGCAAACTTGGTGGAGAGCTTCGTATGGCCAGCGTTATCAGTATCGCGCTGCACAATCTTCCTCCCGTTCTCAAGGAATTTCGCAAAACACATCCCGGTGTGGAAGTCATGGTAAATTATTGCAAAGCCGATGAAATCTATACTGCGGTTGCCGAAGGCCGCGCTGATATCGGACTTGTTGCTTATCCGAAAGCCCGCCCTGGTCTTCGCGCCATTACCTGCTGGCAAGAACGCCTTGTCATGGTCTGCCCTCCGGGACATCCCCTCGCAGGAAAACGCTCGATAAATCTAAGTCAGCTCCACGGGGAACGCTTTGTCGGACTTGCTGCAGAAATTCCGACACGCCAGCATCTCGATAAAATCCTTCGCAAACAAGGGGTGCGTGTCTCCTACATTGCGGAGCTGGAAAACATCGAGACTGTCAAGGCCGCAGTCGAAGCGGAACAGGCCATCTCGATCATTCCTGAAGGATCTGTACGCTTGGAAATCAAGCGCGGCATTCTGACTTCGCGTCAAATTACGGCGGAGCGGATGTGGCGTCCTATGGGAGCCGTGACCCTCCGCCCGCTTCCAGCGAAGGCATCACTCATCGAATTTCTCAGCCTCCTGACCCCTCGAGCCAAAGCATTATTGCCAAAAGAAATGGCGGGCTAATTCTCTGGAGATCGGTTGCGCCGCGCATCTCGTGCGTGCATCTTTCGAGATATTGGTCATTATTATTTTCATCATGTCGTTCCGAATCCCAGTTTACTCTCACGCGTTTATCCTGACTTTTCTAGCTCTTGCATGTGCCATTGCTCAGGAACCTCCTGTCGGAGCCCCTCCGACCAATGCGGTGGCCGTTCCAGCAGACTCCCTGCCATCCGTCAATACGCCAGCCGCACCAGCACTAACGCCCACCGTAGAAACAACGCCCGCTGTCGCCGCAACACCAGAGCTTTCCCCCACGGCTACGCCTAAGAGCATTCCAAAAACCGTTCCTTTAGCCTCGCCAGCTACCAAGACCTCTCCTGAACCCTCACGCCCTGTAGCCGCCATGCAGAAGCCGGCACCGGAATCTTCTACGGGAGAGCGCAGCAGTTATTCCTCTGTGCATGTCGATGGCCCCTACATCGCGATGACCTTTGATGATGGTCCGAGTGCTGCGCTGACTCCGAGGCTTCTCGATATTCTCAAGGAACGGCATATCCATGTGACATTTTTCGTTCTGGGACAGATGGTGCAGGCCCATCCTGAGATACTTCAACGAGAGGTCGCCGAAGGGCATGAAATCGGCAACCATACTTGGGATCATCTTTCGCTCATGAAAGTCGTCTCTCGTGAAGGTGGACTCAATCACGAACTTGCCGACACCTCAGCACTCATCAAGCAAGTGACAGGCAAGCCTCCCTCCATCATGCGCCCTCCCTATGGCGCAACCAGTCCCCGTCTCAGCCGCGCTATTGAGAAAGAGTTTGGCATGAAAGTCATTCTCTGGTCAGTCGATCCTGATGATTGGAAAGATCCAGGGGCTCATGTTGTGCAACAGCGCATCATCTCGGGATGGAAAGATAGCGGCGGAGCGAAGCCTGGAGCCATTATCCTCTCCCACGATATTCACAAAGGAACCATCGAGGCCATGCCAGCGACGCTCGATGAGCTTCTTGCCAAGGGTTATAAATTCGTCACCGTTTCAGAATTGCTGGCAATGGAGAAGAAGGCATCAGCAACTGCAACAAGCTCACCGGCTCCCGTTCTTAAAACAAACGCTACCTCGACGAATTCCTCCAAGACGACAAATTAAGCAGCGGTCGAAAGAACGCTCTTCAAGATCGCAAGAGCTTCATCAGCCTCGGTCTTAGAAATATTCAGCGGCGAGAGGAGGCGAAGCGTCCGCTCTCCAGCAGGGATCACGAGCATTCCAGCAGCCATCAGAGCCTTGGTCATCCGCAATGCAGGTGTTCCTTCTCCCCCTGCTCCAGGGGACAAATCATTGAGTTCAATGCCGATCATGAGACCGAGTCCCTTGACCAAGCGGATTACAGGAAGATTCATCGCCTCCAGAGATTCTTTGAGGTAAACACCGAGCTTCTGAGCATTCTCAATCAATCCCTCTTTCTCAATTGTCGTCAGCACCGTGAGGCCGACTGTGGAACAAAGCGGCGATCCTCCATAGGTTGTGCCATGCGTTCCTGGGCCGAGTAGATCACAAAGTGCGCCGCGATCTTTCCCCTCGGCATCAGCACCGGCGGCCCGTGCTCCGATCCAGAACGCGCCAAGCGGATAACCATTGGCGATTCCCTTGGCCCAGCTTACTCCATCAGGCTCCACGCCCTCAGGTACAATACTCCGCCACGCGCACCAGTTCCCTGTTCTTCCGAGGCCCGATTGGATCTCATCAAAAAAGAGAAGCAGATTGTGCTGATCGCACAAGGCGCGAACTCCTTTCAAAAATTCCGCCGTCGCAGGATTGATCCCTCCCTCACCCTGCACTGGCTCCAGTAGTATCGCCGCCGTGGTTGGTGTGATCGCCGCTTCGACCGCTGCAAGATCATTGAAGGGAACATGGGTGAATCCCTCGACAAGTGGAGCGAAGCCGGTCTTCACCTTCTCCTGTCCCGTGGCACTGATGCCGCCAAGTGTCCGACCATGAAAGGAATTGTTAAAGGTGATGATTCCAAAACGCCCTGTCGGTGCGCCGAATTTCCGTGCTAGCTTGTAGAGCCCTTCATTCGCCTCTGCGCCGCTATTGCAGAAGAAGGTTTTTCCTCCGAGTCCCACGATCTCAACGATCTTCCGAGCAAGCTCTGCCTGTGGGCGATTGAGATAAAGATTGGAAGTATGAATCAGCGTCGCGGCCTGATCGGAAATCGCCTGCGTCACGGCAGGATGAGCATGACCGAGTGAACAGACAGCAATCCCCGCACCGAAATCAAGATACGATTTCCCCTCTGCATCCCAGACCCGCGTTCCGTGGCCACGCACCAGCTCCAGATTAAACCGGCCATAGGTCGGCATCACAAAATCGCGGTAAAGTTCGGCAGTAGTCGGCGTGGTCATTGGGAAGATCTTGAAGGGAAAAGAATAAATCTGGAATTGCTTGCCTGGACGTTGCTACGCATCCGTTGCAGCAGGAACTCAGGAAAATAGACTGCTCCAATAAACTTCTGGAATAATATGGGGCGTGGTGTGGTGCATTCTTAAAATCATGGCATCCGCAATCTTGTTTCCATAAGTACCGTGAGACCAGTTTGGATTTACATCGTTGCCTATAACGAGAACATTAGTCGAGCTTGTCACATTTTTCGTAGCTGCTCCCCCACGCGAGATTACAGCATTTAGACATTCTTGGCGTGTTCCAAACTTAAACTTTCCGGAAAAACAAAAGGAAGTGTTCTCAATCGTAACGGAAGGTAACGGGTCGTCAAATGGGGAACCATCTTTGAGAAGATCAGAAATCAAATGATCAAGAGCTTTACGAGAGTGAGAAGTGACCCCCGACGCCCTTTTCGGATGCCAATCTTCCGGTATAATGACGCTTGCTAATACGCTAAGGTCATGCGGTTGAAGATCTATTGATGTGTCAAATTCATCACCCGTAGAAAAGACATATGCGGCCCAAAGGTGTTTCTTTGCTGAATCAGAAAAAAGTCTTCCTATGATTCCTGAGCAAACCCCTTTTGTAAGTGGCTTGGTAATGTCTTCACCAAAAAATTTAAGCAGCTTTAATTGCCGAGGTGTTGCTGGATCAAAATGCCAATCGGGAAAGGGAGACTTTAAAATATACTGTTTCATGTGATTATTGGGTTAAATCAGCTCTCCTTGCTGAATGACTTCGGCATCCTCTGTTTGGTTTTTACTCCCGAGAAGCTCTAAAAGTTCTTTCTCGGTCAATATTTTTACTCCGAATTCCTTTGCTCTGTCCAACTTTGATCCGGCAGAATCACCAGCCAAGAGATAGTCGGTATTCTTGCTGACCGAGCCAGTACACTTTCCGCCAGCCCCTTGAATCATCTCTTCAGCTTTTTGCCTGCTCAGGGTAGGGAGAGTTCCAGTGAGCACAAAGGTTTTGCCAGCGAACTCACCTTCAATCGATTGCTGTGTATAGGTAATACCTTTTGGGAAAATGCCAAGTTCTTTAAGCCTAACTATAGTCTCTTTTCCCGCTGTTGAACTGAAGAAATCAAGCACACTACGAGCAACTTCTGGCTCAACTGCGCTTACGATTGAGATTAAAGGATCTGCATCGCTCCTTTTTTTAGGCTGATCTTGTAGCTCAATGTGCAATCCATCATTATCAAGCAAGGAAGCTATCTTCCTGATTTGATCATTTAATGTTTTATGCTCAGCAATTCTTGGGACTCTCTCTTGAGTTTCTTGTTGCTTTAAAATCTCTATCTCTTGAGCAAGAAGTGATCGTTGCGATTTAATCTCACTCATTTCAGCATCTGAGATTTCCTGCCTCATTCTTTCCCCTAAAGATTTAAATAAATCCTGTTTGCTCAATCGTTCACGACGACTTGGAACCATGTTGTTGTATGAATCTGGGTTCGCGATCTGGGCCTGGGATATTTTTTCGATAAGCTCGATTAAAAGCTTCAGCTTTGAAGTTTCGGCTACAGATTCCAAATCAGGGTAAAGGGACGATAATTCATGGGCAGCCACATAGCCCACATTCCGTATCCCTAGCGCGTGAAGCCAGCGATCCAATGGGTACTTCTTAGCCTTTTTCAACGCCTCTAAAATCTTAGAGGCATTTTTTACTCCAAAAGTTCTGGGCTCTTCATCTGTTCCCAAATTGAGATTACCGAGGCCTTCAAGATCCAACTCAAAAACATCCAAGGGATCTTTTACAAAACCTCTTTCAACAAGCTTTTCAGCAACACCACCACCAAGTCCCTCAATGTCCAATGCATTGCGATTAGCCATAAACTCGATCCTCCTCACTAACTGAGCAGGGCACCCCGGATTGGCACATCGCACCGCCACCTCTCCCTCAGTCCGAGTAACCATAGCACCACAGACGGGGCAATGATCTGGCATGATAAAGGGGCGTTCCGTTCCATCGCGCTCGGCAGTGAGCGCAGCCACTACCGCAGGGATGACATCGCCTGCTTTCTCGATCAGCACCCAGTCCCCAATTCGTAAATCCTTCCGTGCTATCTCCTCTTCATTATGAAGCGTTGCTCGCGACACCGTGCTGCCGGCAACAAAGACCGGATCTAGCTCAGCGACAGGAGTCAGCACGCCGCTTCGTCCGACCTGAATCGTGATGTCGCGGAGGCGAGTGCGGGCCTGTTCCGGCTCGTATTTATAGGCGATGGCCCAGCGAGGAGCTTTGCTTGTCGAGCCAAGCCGTGCATGCAGAGCCAGCTGATCGACCTTGATAACAGCTCCATCAGTTTCAAACGGAAAACCATGCCTGATTTCTCCAAGCTCCCGGATAGCCTCTATCACCTCGCTCGTTGTCGTTGCTGTCCAGATGCGGGGATTCGTTGGAAGGCCCCATTGCTGGAGTGACGCTACAAATTCCTGCTGAGTGGCAGCCCTTTTATTCTCTGGCTCATAAGCTCCAAAGCCGTAGAAGACGGCTGCAAGTCCGCGCTCAGCCACAAGCGAGGGATCAAGCTGCTTGAGCGATCCCGCGGCTGTATTGCGAGGATTGGCAAAGACCGGCAGTCCTTGCTCATCCCGCTCCGCATTGATTCGGAGGAAGTTCTCCTTGGGGAGATAAATCTCACCCCGTACTTCCAGAATATCTGGAGCCCCACCTTGTAATACCGATGGAATGCCAGCAATCGTGCGGATATTGCGCGTGACCTCATCGCCAGTTGTGCCATCACCGCGAGTGGCAGCTCGCACCAGGCGTCCCTTTTCATAGAGCAGAGCAATGGCCACTCCATCCACTTTGGGCTCAATGGTCAGCGGAATCTCTTCCTCGGGCAGCAAGCGATGCAGGCGATCGACAAAATCCCCGATCTCTTCCGCCGAGTAGGTATTATCAAGACTCTGCATCGGCACAAGATGCTCCACCTGAACAAATGCTGACTGAGGCCGTCCCCCTACGCGCTGCGTGGGCGAATCTGGCGAGATCAGCTCAGGGTGTTCCCGTTCCAGCTCGACTAGCTCCCGATAGAGCGCGTCATAGTCGCGGTCGCTGATCTCCGGCTTGGCCTTGTCATAGTAGAGTTGGTCATGGCGGGCGATCTCTCGGCGGAGTTCAGCAATTCTCGTTTCGTGAGATTCGGGAAGTGCAGGCTGAGCAAAAAAATCATCATCTGTCATATCGGTGCGAAATTTTTACATGACTAAAGATTAAAAAGCAAAAGCGAGTGCCGGAGTGTTTCAATTACTCTGTAGAAATATTTTTTCAGAAGTTGGCACGGGCTATGCTTTATAGAAGTTGGTTTGTGGTTGCAGCCCGGTCGTAAAAATTTCGAGATTCTCGGGGGGGAAAGCTCGGAAACTCCGACCGGGCTGCTCTTTTTTAAGAGTAGTTTTTTTTGCAGCTTTTTTTACAAACAAGGGAATCGGGATTGACCCTGTGCTTGACCCTAAGCTCTAGGCCAGCGATGAATTCTTCATGCCCTCCCCAAGTTCCTTCTCCGTTGCATCCCGTGTCGTATTCCAGACACTTGCTGTCGCCATTGCGTTTGCCATCAGCCCTGCGCTTCAGAGTCAGGATGTTCCTGCGCCCGATCCGACTGCGATTCTCAAAGCTCTCGATCAGATCACTGCCAACGCAAATTCTCGCATCCAGAATCGTCGTGCTTCCGCGCTTTCTCAGCTCCAGGGAGCAACGACATCTGGGCCATCGGCTGTCGATTTTTATCTCCAGGCATTGGAAAAAACCAAGTATCTCGAAAACCATGATGCCTTCACGGAATGGCGGCATGTGAATCAGGATCTCACCCGCAGCCTTCCGTATCAGAATGCCGCGCTGCTTCAGCTTCGTTATTTGACTCTGGCCCTCCAGAGATCGGAGAAGCAGGATGCCTTTGCTCAAATCCCAGCCAGCCTTGCTTATCTCAATACGCTGGCAGCTCAGGATTCACTGACCTCTTTTCCGCTGGAAAGTTCCAAGGGAAATGATTTAAGGAAAAGTTTGGCCCCTTCCAAAAATGCCAAACCTGATCTTGATGAAAAATATGCCCAGCAGTCCAAGGAACTTCTCCATACTCCGCTCGCTCAGTCACCCGTCGTCGTCTGGCTCGACATCAGTGATCTGCTCCCAGCGGGTAAAGACTTTGCCGCTTCTGCGGGGAGTTATTCCGCAATCATGGGGAACAATGTCCAAGCCCCTTTGCGGGAAAAACTCGATCCCCGTTTGCCTGGCACATGGGATACGCTGATCAAAACAGAGGCCGATTTTACCACGAAGAGCGGCAGTGCACAGCAGGCAGAGATTTTCAACAAGACTCGACTGCCAGAGCTGCAATTTAAGAAGGCTCAGGACACGGCCCTGATCGGGCAGCCTCATCGTGCTCTCAACGAAGTCATGACACTGATTCAGACCTATCCTGCAAATCCCTCCATCACCGAGTGGGCAGTCTATGCACGCACACTTCTTACCAATGCTCCTGCATTAGTTCCTGTGACGAATGCCACAGTTACGCAGCCTGCTCATCCCTAATCACTCAGGAATGATCTCTCCTCTGATGAGGTCGTCCCAGGTCTGGCGGGTGCGGACGACAGTCGCCTTTGCCCCATCAACGAGCACCTCAGGGAGCAGTGGTCGGGCATTGTAGGACGATGCCATGACGAAGCCATACGCACCTGCACTCATCAGTGCAATGCGATCTCCTGGAGCCAGCACCGGAATTTCCCGATCCTGGGCAAAGAAATCTCCGCTCTCGCAGACAGGGCCGACCACATCGACTTTCTCCAGAACCTCGGATTGAGGCTCGATCAATGGCTCAATCTCATGATGCCCCTCGTAAAGCGCGGGGCGGATTAGATCATTCATTCCGGCATCGACGACGACGAAGTTCTTGGTCGGTGTGGACTTTCGATAAAGCACGGTTGAGAGCAACACCCCGGCATTTCCGACAATGAAGCGACCAGGCTCAAAAAGAATCCTAAGGCCCAGGGCCTGTAGTGGCTCCACGACCTCGGCAGCATAGGACTCAGGTGCAAGCCGTTCTCCCTCGGAGCCGTTCCACCAAGTGGCAGCACCACTTGCCAGCGCACCGTGATAGACAATGCCGACACCACCACCGACGCTGAAAAACTCGAGTCCGTAAAGGGCATTCAGCTCCAGCACGAGCGGCCTGAGCTTCCGCACGGCTTCGGCAAAGGGGGGAGCTTTGAGAATCTGAGAGCCGATATGTGTCTGGAGCCCGCGAATCTTGAGATGGGGGAGCGCGGCGGCGCGGGCATAGACAGCAGCAGCACGGTCGAGACCAATCCCGAACTTATTCTTACTCTTCCCAGTCGAGATATATTTGTGCGTCGGCGCATCGACATCGGGATTCACACGGATGGCAATCGGTGCGATCAACCCACAACGAGCTGCGACGGTATTGATCTGCTCCAGCTCCTCCTCGGACTCGACATTAAAGCTATAAATCCCCTGGCGCAACGCGCACTCGATCTCCTCCGCAGTCTTTCCGACTCCGGCAAAGGTGCAGCGATCAGCACGCCCTCCGGCTTTTAGCACGCGGAAAAGTTCGCCACCAGAGACAATGTCAAATCCCGCACCCTCTTTCGCCAGAAGATTCAGCACGGAGAGATTGCTGTTGGCCTTCATGGCATAGCAGATCATGCGATTCTCAAGCGGAGCAAGTGCAGTATCGAGACGGCGGAAATTTCCACGGATTGTCTCGGCAGAATAGACATAGGCAGGAGTCCCTACCTCGTCAGCCACGGTATTAAGATCTACTCCCTCGCACTTCAGCGAGCCATCAACATAACGGAAAGAATGCATGAGGGAGAAAAGGGTAAAGTAAAAATGAAAAATGAAAAATGAATAAGACCGCCCTCCCTTTTTTCGTTTTTCATTGTGCCTTTTTCATTTCCTCTTTCCACCAACCCCTACCTGTTGTGGTCAAGTGACAATATTGACACAATTTTTAGTTTGAATTCCCCCTGCGCTGCTGCAATACAGAAAGCGCGTTGAGTTCCTCCAGCCACCAAATTTACTCGGTGTGGTGTGAGCATTCCCGGCATTTTTCGGGAGTCTCCGATAGGCAGCTTCGTCTTTACGCATTCTTACGCCCCCTATTGCGTTTGTCTCTTTCCCTGCTGCTGACTTTTACCTTCAGCCTTCAGCCTCTCTCTTTCCACGCAGTCCACCTCAACAACCAACCCTGAGACACCATGCACCGAACCGCCCCGATGGAAACTTCCGAAGAACCCAGCCTCTTCTCCCCCGTTTCATCGCGAACGGCGCGTGCGGGAACTATGAGACAGGTGAAGAACTTCATTCTCGATACCAATGTCCTCCTGCATGACCCGCATTGCCTGAATCGGTTTGAGAACAATCATATCTTCATTCCTGTCGAGGTGCTCGGCGAACTGGATCGCTTCAAGAACGAGCAGACCGAGCGCGGAGCCAATGCCCGTACCGTTCATCGCTTCTTGACGCAGACCTTTGACCATCAACCCAAAAAAGTCACCCAAGGAGTCAAGACCGTCGGAGGGGGGACGGTTCGCATTTATATTAACGAGGGATCAGCCAAGAAAAAGCCCTCTTCAGCCATGAATCGGTTTGCACAGATTTTTCCCGACAAAGGGCCTGTCGATCACCGCATCATTGCCGCTTGCCTTTCCCTGATTGAGGCAGAGAAGGATGGAGCTAAAACTCCCACCATTTTGATCACCAAGGATCTTAATATGCAGTTGAAGGCGATGGCCCTTGGCATCACCTGCCAGGACTACCTCAATGACAAAGTCGCCACCGAGGATGCGGAGGAATTCGAGATCCGCACCATCGTCGTCGAGCCGCACGAGCTGCAACGATTCGGCAGTTCCCAAACCCTTGATCTGGATGTCAGCCGCACCGGCCCGCTTGAGATCAACGAATATGTTCTCCTCTCCGCAAGTGAGCAGAAGCTCATGCCTGCACGCCACATTGGCGGAGGGCATTTTCAGCGGCTCAAAGTTCCCCCGACTCTCCAAATGCCGAGGGGTATCGAACTCAAGGCTGCCAATCTCGGCCAGCTCTGCTTCCTCGATGCTCTCCTTGATCCCTCGATCTCGCTCATCACCTGCTATGGACAAGCTGGTACTGGTAAGACTCTCATGGCCGTTGCCGCAGGACTCTTCCTCACCGCTCAGAAAGAATACAACGGCATGACCGTCAGCCGCCCCGTCGTGGCGATGGGTGACACCCTAGGCTTTCTGCCTGGCACTCTGACAGAAAAACTCCATCCCTGGCTCCAGTCCATCTACGATGCCTTCGAAGTCTTGCTTCCGATTCATCCCCAGCGTAGCGAAGCGACGAATGGACAGCACGCCTCTGAGCGCAAGCAGCAGAAGCGCAAAGCCACGCAGCCCCAGGAATCAGGCGGGCCAGGACAGATCCCTCTCAAGCCTTACGAGCAGCTTATCCAGCGTGGACTCCTTGAGATTGAGGCCCTTTGCTACATCCGTGGTCGCTCCATCCCAAACCGCTTCTTCGTTCTCGACGAGGCCCAGCAACTCACTCCTCTGGAGGCCAAGACTGTCGTCACGCGTATGTCCAAAGGCTCCAAGCTCGTCATGGTTGGCGATCCTGCCCAGATCGATAATCCCTATGTCGATCGCCGCTCCAACGGCCTCGTCCATACAAGAAACAAACTCAAAGGCCAGAAAATCACCGCCCACATTTCCCTGACGAAGGGAGAGAGGAGCCCTCTGGCCGAAATGGGAGCGACGCTCATGTAGGCTTGGGATTTTTATCCCTCGTAAAATTAATGCATCCAAATATAAAACTAAAATAATATTTATGAGTTCGGAAGGTAAAACATCTCAACTTGATTCAAGTACCCTTCAAGTTACTCAAGAGATCAGAGCACGACCAAATTCAGTTGAATATTATGGTGGCAAAAAACAAAAATATTCTTTATTCACCCCTCCATCTTTAACTGAGTATCGCCTCTCGGAGCAAGATGGCTCATTTATACAATTAGAACTTAAGGGTGATGATGTTCTGAATTTCGTCAAACACTACAGTGATCCCTCCGCTGGACGATTCTATTTCCGAGGAGAAGCTCTTTTTAGTACAATGCTATTACCGAGTTTATTTCGTTCGAACAATCTCGAACTACTGTTGAAGGCATGGGGCAAGCCTAAAGATCCCCTTAAAGATCCCCTACTCCTTCAAGATAAAATTCTTAATCGATTTAAACGATATACATGGCATATTTTTCATGCAGAAAGTGATTTAAAAGGTCAAAATTTAAGCAAAATTGCAAATCTATGTATTGCTCAACACAATGGCTTACCAACGACATTACTAGATTGGTCACTTAATCCCTTTATCGCATTGTTTTTCGCTGCTCGGTATCCCACGCGATCTATCGGACATGAAAAACACCTAAATCCAGCAACTATATGGGTTATGAGGTTAAAAGAAACAACAGCTCGCGAAAAATTGACATTGCACCTTGAAGATGAAAAAAACCCTGATGATTTTATCAAAGACAATCAGGAAAATCCCATCGTTGTGGTACCTCTATCTTTTACAAGACGCATAGACGCGCAATCAGGACGGTTTATTGATTCACGCTGTTTAGTTAAAGATCTTGTTACTAAAGGTGGAAAAAAATGGGTAGATATACCTTCCTTACATACTTGGCCTACTACACATGCACCATGGATAAAAATTGATCAATGGATTATTCCTGCGGAAGAGCGAGTTAAGGTACTCGATCAGCTTCGCATCCTCGGATTTCATGACGGAAAAATGTTCCCTGACCTCAAGGGATGGGCAAACTTCCTTCAAGCTGGCCATAAATGAGAAGGTTTCTGTAAATGATGTCAGCCCACGCATTGCATCAAATCCGCTCTCTTCTTGTTTTCCTGCTTTCCAGATGAATCTCTGCTTTTCAGATTTCTTTAAGTGAATCGCTCAAGCATTCCTTGCGATTTCTAAAATGCTACTTTAGTATCACTCTTATGCGTACGGAGCTTGTCACAACCCTCAAGCGAAAGGCTACTGATCTGATCTCACAGCTCTCGGAGGATCGGGAGCCAGTGCTCATCACCCAGCATGGGCTCCCCGCAGCTTATCTCGTCGATGTTGAGACCTTCTCGGCAATGAGAAATAAAATTTCCCTTCTCGAAGGAATCGCTCGCGGGGAGAAGGCTATCCAAGAGGGTCGAATCCTCACACATGATAACGCCAGAGAAAAGATGTCCCGATGGCTCGCATAATCTGGACGGAACCCGCCCTCGCGGATCTCGACCAAATCGCCGATTACATCGCCCTTGATAAACCTGATGCTGCACGACGACTGGTTCAGCGCGTCTTTGATTCCATAGAGCGGCTGTCTGATTTCCCTGAGGATGGATCGATTCCTAAAGAATTAAAGAAATTGCGAGGCAACGCCTATCGGCACCTAGTCATTCCACCCCTCCGCATCTTTTACCGCATTGAAGATCAGGAAATTTTCATCATTTTCGTCATGCGTAGCGAAAGACTCTTCTTTCTTGAGTGCCTAACGGAAAGGGAAACAGGCTGAAAATATTTAGGTCTCCTGATTATTTTTAAGAATTCATCCCATGCATTTTACCAAGAAACTTTTTAAGCACTCTTTCCTGGGAATCTATGCGACCAGAATTCTGAAGGGATGTCTGTTTCTCTTTACAATTCTTGTTTCGGTCTCTGACTCCGAGATGACGACGCTGCATCTCATGGCCTACATTCTTATCTCATTTGGAGTCATGACGATTATCGACATCTACTGCCAATTTCTTGGAGATCAGATTCGTTTTAGAAGATCCCTGAGCGTTCCTGAGATATGGAGTCTGGTCGGGGAGTTTTTACCGCAGTGTCTTCCTGGAATCTTCGCCATCCTTGTATTCCTCTTCCCATTTTTACATATCATCTCCCAGAATATTGCTTTCGACATCATAGAGGTTGGCTGCATGGCTCTGATGATCCTCTTTTGCTACGCATCTCAGCGGCTTGTGGGGCGAAAGGGATGGCGTGCGGCTTGGCCCACTTTGCTGGCTGCCTGTGTGGGCGTGGGGTTTGTTTTCTTGAGAGGGCGACTCTCGTAAAAACAATCCTCTTTTCAGGCACGGTTCATTTCTTGAGCCCCCGCTCCAGCGATCCTGTATAGCCGGTGAGTTCGACATAGCCGAGGGCTTGGATCGCGTTTCCATCGAGAGTGCCTTCTCCGGCAGAGGCTCCTTCCCAGTAGGAGAGATTGCCGAGTTCGCTCAGTCGGAGTTCCTGATCGGCGAGACGAGGTGAGATAATGAGAACGAGTTTCTTAGAAGGGATAAGAATTCTCCATTTACTCGGATAGAGACCTCCTGTGGCCGAGCTTTTCCAATGGGAAAGAATTTGGATGGAGAAATCGTTTTGATGAAGATCGGACTTCTGGCCGTTGGTATCAATCCACGATCCAGCGGAGGTAAGGTCATAGGAGCCATCTTTTTTTCTCATGCAGTAGAGCATCAGCTCTTCATGATTGCTGAGTTGAAGGCTGAACCAATCCCAGCCGATTTGATCTGGGCCAAGGGAACTGGTGCTGAATTCATGGTCGAACCAGCTCTCGCCATGAACAGGGATCACGCGATCTCCAATGCGTAATGACCCCTCTGTTCTGAGGCGTGGATAGGAATAGTAATACGAGGCATTACCTGCTTCTGGGCCTTTATGACTGAGGCCACGATCTCCCTCAAGGATCAGCGGTTTCTCAGCCGTGACGATCAGATCGAGTGAACGGTCTGCCTCGCTTGCGCTCAATCGGTAGCTCTCATGAGGTGGGGGAGTGAGGGCTTGAATCTTCCATTCACGGAGCTTCACATCCATCTTGCCCTCACGAGAGAAGGCTTGATCCAAGGCCCCTCGATCTACCTTTTCGCTGAAAAGAAATTTACCCTTTCTCAAATCGCTCATCGTGAAATGACCAAAGAAGAGATCGTGCAAAGCCCACTGGCTTTTTTGCTGACTCTGCGTTTGTTGCGGGTGGCGAAAAATTCCTTGGCGGAAGATCGTGAGCTGATACCCAAAGTCCCCTTTTTGATTCGGATCGTCGCTTTGAAGATTTCCCGTGAAATACCACCACTCGGTTTTGAAATCAGGATGGGCTCCATGATCGCGAGGAAATTGCCAATCTCGCGGCTCGATCGCCCGCTCCCATTCCTCGGCGGCGAGGGCGACTTGAATGCTCCCAAGAAAGGAGAGGAGAATGAGAAAGAAAGACTTCATTCTAATTTTACGGCTTGAGCTATGTTTAGATGCGCCGCTTGGCGTGCGGGCCAGAATCCGGCGGCCAGACTTGTTGCGATCACCGTGAAGGGGAGGGTGCAAAGAAAGCCCCAGGGGGTGGCCCAATCAATCGTCCAACCGAAGAAGGCTACATTGATGACATGGCTCAACACCCAGGCTAGTGCAAGTCCGGCAGCAAGTCCTAGGACTGCCCCAAGTCCTCCGAGTAAGGCGGCCTCCTGAAGAATCATGCCGATCATCTGCCATCTGCCGGTGCCCATCGAGCGGAGGATGCCGATTTCTCGTCTGCGCTCAGAGATCATGATGATGAGATTGAGAAAGATGCCGAGACCGGAGACAAGCAGGGCAACGGTCTGGAGAAGATAGGTCACGCGAAAGGTTTGGTCAAAGACTCGGAAAACTTCGAGGCGCAACTCAGCATTGGAATAGACCATGTAGGAACCGAGCGGCGCCAGCGATTCTCGCAGGGCTGCCTGTGCTTTCTCTCCAGAAGTTCCCTTTTTGAGGTAGAGGGCGAAGCTGTTGTAAGACATATCTTGCCAATGCCTCTGATAGGTCTGGCGGTCAAGCAGCACGAGGCCGAGATCGCTTGTGTAGTCGCGGAAGAGACCGGCGATCGTGAAGGAAACTCTGCCTGTCGGCGTTTCTAACTCCAGCTTCTCTCCGGCGTGATAGCCGAATTTTCGGGCAAAGGGTTCGCTGATGCAGACCTCATCGGCATTGATGGCATGAGTGAAAATCGTGCTCCCATTTGCATGATCGAAGCGCAAGGGATTGCGACGAGACGCAACGGGAAAGCGGATGGCGGCGAGCTTGAAGGGGCTGCCATGAAGCGTGAGTTCAAGTTCACGGTAGGTATCGTATTCTTCCACATCAGGAAGTTGAGTAATGATCTTTTCCACTTCGGGGCGTATCAGTTTGCGTGCGCCAGCACGGAAGTTGGAGGAATCTGCGATAAAGATGTCGGCCCGCACGCTTTCGCGGAGCCATTGATTGACGGTGGCTCGGAAGCTGAAAATCATCACCGAGACTCCGACCAGCATGGCAATCGCTGTGACAAGGGCGGCGATGGTGACGGAGTTGCGGTGAAGAGAACGGCTAAAGTTGTTTAAGGCAAGTCGAGATGTTATGCCCCAAAGGGGGGCGAATCGGGAGATTATCTGGATGGCACTAGGTACGCAGAAAGCAAAGAGGAGTAGGGTGGAAAGTGCGGAGCCGAAGCTGAGCCAGCGTGGGCCTGTCTGGAGACTTGCCCAGCCGAGCGCAGCTGCGATCACACCAGAGAGGAGTGCCATGAGAAGGAAGCGCACCGTGTTTTCCTGGATGGCTGATTCGAGATGTCCGAGCTGAAGTGCCTGAATGGGAGGAATGAGGGCGGCCTCCCGCGAGGGAAACCATGCGGCTAGAGTGACCGCTCCCAGGCCAAGCAGAATCGTGATGGCGAGGCTGCTGGGCGAAAGAAAAATATCTCGAATGCTGAGGAGCAGATAGAGCGAGGTGATCGTCTCCGAGACTTGGCTAATCAGTAGCTCGGCCAGTCCAACACCGGCAAGGATGCCGAGAACGAGACCAAAGAAACCAAGGACAAGCGATTCTCCGATAAAGAGAAGCTGTACTTGAGTACCTTGCAATCCGAGGGCGCGCAAAATTCCGATTTCGGATCGTCGCCGCACGATCGCTGTGGAAACGGTGTTATAGATCAGAAACATCCCCACTAGCAGCGAGACAAGGGAGAGGGAGGTAAGATTGAGTGCAAACGCTCCCAGCATTTTATCGACCTGCTTGCCGCGACGATCCGGGGGCTGCACGAGAGCATTGGCGGGGAGTATGGCGCGGATGCTTTGACTTATCTTTTCAGAGTCTTGATTCGGATCGATTCGGCAACTGATCCGTGAGAGACGACCGATCATGCCGAAGCTCTCCTGAGCACTTGCAATATCCATTACGGCGAGATGCTCGTTGATGCCGACTGCGTCTTCATTAAAGGAAATTAGGGAGGCAATCGTGTATTCCCTCGTGCCTGTATCGGTGCGTAGGAGCATTTTATCTCCCAATTTGAGATGCAACCGTATGGCCATCTGCTTGGTGATAGCGATTGCCGAGGGATCTCCCAAAAAGGCAAGGGGATCAGCAGTATGATTCCCTTCTTGGAGAGTGAAGGTTCGGAAAGGGCCGTTGGAGAATATATCAAGACCGAGGATTTGCAGATATTCTCCTGGTGCAGAGACAGGAGTGGCAACGGTCTCAACGAGTGGTGTGGCGGCAATGACTCCAGGGAGAGTGCGAATGTTGGGATAGAGAGTTTCCTTGAAAGGGAGGCCATTGCCGACGATTTCGAGATTCGCTTTTCCCGAAACAATATCAATGGAAGCTCGAAAAGATTGAAGAGCACTGTAATTGACGATCTGGACGCTGACAAAGACGGCAACCCCAAGGGCGATGCCGAGGATATTTAAAAGCGCGAGCATCTTGTGACGCAGGTAGTATCGCGCTGCATGACGGCAGAAGATTAGAAACATGGCGCGTCGTTTTCTTACGAAAGAATATGTCCGTCTCGCATCGTAATACAGCGGTCGGCAGAAGCTGCAATCTCAGCACTATGAGTCACCATGATGATTGTTGTGCCATGTTCTCGACCTAGATTTTGAAGTAGGGAGATCACAACTTGGCTACTTTCAGAATCGAGATTTCCCGTCGGTTCATCCGCCAGAAGAACCGAAGGATTACTGATTAAGGCCCTGGCAAGAGCAACGCGCTGCATCTCACCACCGGAGAGCTGATGGATCTTCTTATCAGCCCGATGGCTCAGTCCGATCTCCTCCAGTAGCTGTGTTGCCCTGACACGGACTTCATGACAAGGCTTCCCCTGAAGAAGTGCGGGGAGCTGGATATTTTCCTCAGCGGTGAGTGTGGGAAGGAGGTTGAAAAACTGAAATATAATCCCGATGGTGTCGCGCCGAAGTCGTGTGAGCTGCGAGTCATTCATCGCATGGAGCGCGTTCTGGTCTAGAAATATCTCGCCGGAATCAATCAGATCGAGACCTCCAAGCAGATGAAGAAGGGTGCTTTTTCCGCAGCCGCTTGGCCCCATGATGGCGAGAAATTCGCCTTGAGCAATCACCAGTGAAACTCCGCGCAAGACCTCCACGCGACAATCCGGTGGCCCGTAGCTTTTCCTAACCTCGTTGATGCGAATCATCAGAGGGAGGTTAATGTTTTAGGCCCAGTAAAGAATGCGCGATACATAAAGTAAGATAAAAATTGAAAGCAGGATAAAAATACTCCCCATCAGGAGAACGGTGCGAATGCTGTAGGTCTCGGGTTTTTCAGATTGAATCATTCGTGTGGTAACGATGAACCGACAGGTCGAGAGAATCATGATACAGAGACCGAGTATGACGAGAACGATACCCGCCTCGCGACCCACCGGAGAGAGGGGAGTGAGCTTTCCTTCGGCAAAAGACTTGGCAAAGGTTTTGAGAAAGAGATCAAATCGCTCCAGTAGGAATCCAAAGGCGATGAGTGCTAGGGCACTGCGTAGCCAGGCGAGATAGGTTCGCTCATTGGCTGCCAGATCGTTGTAGCGATTGATCATTTTATTGTTGCGAAATCGCTAATGGTCGGAAGCCTCCGGCGACGGTCTCCGAGCCGAGGAATGCAGGAGATGAGAGCCTGGGTATAGGGATGCTCTGGAGCACGGAGCACCTGATCAGTCTCACCATATTCGACAACCTCTCCGCGATACATGACAGCAACATGTTTGGCGAGTCCTCGAATGATGGCAAAGTTGTGGGTGATGAGCAGAACAGCCATGCCAAGCTCGCTCTGGAGTTCACGGAGTTTATTCAGAATCTGCGCCTGAATCGTGACATCGAGAGCCGTAGTCGGTTCGTCGGCAATCAGGAGATCAGGGCGCGCTGAGAGTGCCATGGCAATCATGACGCGTTGCTGCATCCCACCGCTGAACTGATGCGGGTAGTCATTAAGACGCGTTGCCGGATTCTGAATGCCAACAGCATCGAGCCAATGAATAATCTCGGCATCAAGGGAACGACGATCTGGTTTCACATCAGGGCGATGGAGCTGGATCATCTCGGCGATCTGGCTGCGGATCGTATAGACGGGATTGAGCGAAGTGGAAGGCTCCTGAAAGATGTAGGCGATCTTGCCGCCACGCACGCGACGGAGTTCGGCATCGGAGACTTTCAGCAGATCCCGTCCTTCAAACTCAATTCTCCCTCCCTCATAGACTGCCGGAGGAGTGGGAAGGAGGCGCGTGATGGCAAGGGCGGTGACGCTTTTTCCACTGCCACTCTCACCGACGATGGCGAGAGTCTCCCCTCTCCCGAGCTGAAGCGAAACGCCTTTCAGTGCAGGAGTAATGCCTGATGAGTTCTGAAATCCAATCTGGAGATTTTCTATTTTAAGCATAGGACGAAAAGTTTTAGCTCCGACTCTCCGCTGCTTTTCTTAGGGAGTCGCCTGCAAGGTAGAGTGACAGGGTTGCGATCAGGATGGCGAGTCCAGGGAAGAGGATGAGCCACCAAGCATCAAGGAGATAGGTTTTTCCATCGGCGATGATATTTCCCCAGGTGGCCTGGGGTGGTTGGACACCAAATCCGAGAATGCTCAATGTCGCCTCAGTCAAGATCGCATCAGGGATGCTGATGATGGCTGTGACGAGGATGGGGGCTGCTGCATTGGGGAGAATGTGGCGTGTGATGATCTGCCAGGAGTTTTGTCCAAGGACGCGGGCCCCTTTGACATACTCAGTTTCACGAAGGGTGAGGAATTCCCCACGCACCAACCGTGCTGCACCTGTCCAACTGACGAGGCCGATGACGATGACAATATTGATGAGACTGGGGCCGAGAATGGCGACAACGGAGAGGATGATGAAGAAGGTTGGAAAACAAAGCAGCGCGTCCACTGCTCGCATCAGGATCTGGTCCATCCATCCGCCGAAGTATCCAGCAATAGCTCCCACAACAAGGCCGATGCCAAGCGATACCGCTACAGCGATCAGCCCGACCGAGAGTGAGATAGTGGCACCGTGGAGCATCCGTGAAAGGACATCGCGACCGAGGTTATCGGTGCCGAGTAAGTGATGGAGCGAGGGAGGGAGAAGTTTCTGCTCCAGATGGGTCTGATCGGGATCGCATGGCCAGTTCTGATGAAAGGCTCCGAGGAGAGCTGTTCCTCCAGCCGAGAGAAGGAAGAAGAGGATGACAAAGGTGGAAATGCGGGCGACAGGATGCGCCCAATAGCGACGCAAAATCCGCGAGACGGGAATCTCTGATTCTTTGGAATGAGGAGTAATGGCGAGTGTCGTCATGAGTTCATGTCTTTTTTATTCCAAGCGAACTCTCGGATCGACGGCGGCGTAGAGAAGATCGGAGATCAGATTGCCGAGGAGGATCAGGGCGGCGACAAAGAAGTTCATGGCAACCAAGGTCGGGTAATCGCGCTCCAGAACGGCCTCGTAAGAGAGTCGGCCTATGCCAGGATAGGCAAAGATGGTTTCGATTACGACAGAGCCGCTAATCATGGCAGGCAAAAGCATTCCGATGCCAGCAAGGATGGGCCGGATGGAGTTGCGGAGGGCGTGCTTGTAGAGAACGATTTCTTCGGAGAGACCCTTAGCGCGGGCGGTGCGGATGTAATCTTCGCGCAATGATTCGATCATCGTGGCTCGGAGATAGCGTGACTGGACAGCGATACCTCCCAGCGCGAGCACGGTGGCAGGGACAAGAAGATGCCAGAGGCGATCCAGGATGGCCGCTGCCGCATTGGGAAAATCAATGCCGTAGCTCTGGGTGCCGAGGATCGGGACATGAAATTCATTCACCAACACAATGGCGATGAGGTAGGAGATCCAGAATCCAGGAAGGGCGATGAAGACGATCGCAGCGAGAGAGCCTGAGACATCTTGCCAGCCTCCCGCGTGACGCGCGGCAGTCACACCAAGGAGAGTGCCAAACGCAAGCGAGATCAGAATGGAGGAGAAGTTGAGGGCAAGAGTTGCAGGAAGTCGCTCCAGAATGCGGGCCATGACGGGGCGATCATCCTTGATGCTGCGGAGATTCCCCGTGAAGAGATCGCGCATGATGAAGGCGTATTGCTCGGGAAGCGGGCGGTCGAGATGGAATTTCTTTCGGAAGGTCTCTTTGACCTCTTTGGAGATTTTCGGGTTGAGTTCACCCCACGGGTAAGGACTCCCCGGTGTCAGTGTCACGATAAAGAACGAGATGATGCTGATGATAAACAGCAGCACCACGCTGAGAGCGAGACGGCGGATGATGAAGGAAGACATTGGCTGAAAGGAAGAATCATAAGAGAAGGGATGAAACTTGAAAGCTGAGACCTGAAATTCTGAAAGATTAGCAGGACTTTCAGGTTTCAAGTTTCACGGTCTCATCCTTTCTGTGTCTGGCGGATATTCCGGTCTGTAGAACCACTCAATATTGTAGTTCCATCCTGCTTTGGTCATGTGTACGGGCGAGTCGATCCATTCGCCAGTCTTGGTGCCAGGCTGGCAGATGCGGTAGCTCCCTTTCCACATGACGGAGGTTCCTTCAGGAACAAAAAGGAAGAGATATGGTTGCTCGGCATAGATGGTCTGTTGGAGTTCTGCTGCCATGCTAAGGATTGCAGGACGGCTATATTCCTGTCGCAGATCCACGAGAAGGTGATCGACGGTTGGGTTTTGAAAATCGACAAAGTTCAGCTCCTGAGGATGTGTCTGACTGGAATGCCAAATCGCATATTGGTCAAAGTCATTGCCAAGTCCCCAGCCGAGAACGATGGCATCGAACTCCCCTTTGTTGACAAAGTTCTTCAGCAACACAGCCCATTCGTAGATCTCAACCTTCACTTCGATGCCGACCTTTTTCAGATCATCTTGAACGAGAGTTGCGATGTCGCGGCGGATTTCATTGCCGTTGTTGGCGAGGAGCGTGAAGGAGAGGCGTTTGCCATCCTTGATGCGAATACCATCAGGGCCCAGTTTCCATCCTGCGGCATCAAGGAGTTTTTTTGCAGCCTCGGGATCGTAGGGAAGCGGCTGCACCTTGGGATCAAAGAACCACATCTTCGGAGTGAAAATTCCGGTCGATTGAACGCCATGCCCATAGATGATATAGCGGATCATCTGGGCAACATTCACCGCTTCAGCCATTGCCTGACGAACGCGGAGATCTTGGAACATGGGGCGGCGGAGATTCCACCCGATGTAATTGTACATATTTCCTGCTGAGCTGAAGATGTCGAATCGATGATCCTTGATGACTCCTTGCACGGCCCACGGTTCGGCATTCCAGAAATCAACTTGCCTCGTCTGAAAGGCCAACTGGAGAGTGAGAGGGTCAGGCAGGACGCGAAAGACGACAGAGTCGAGCCAAGGGGAACCGAGGTAATAGTCGGAGTTTTTGATCAGACGGATATATTCGTTGGTCTTCCATTCCCCAAATTTGAAGGGGCCGGTGCCGATAGGATGGCGGTTGTAGAGTTCCGCCCATTTTGTAGGCTCGACCTTCTCCAAGAGATGCGCTGGAAGGATCGCCTGCATCCAGCTTAGGAGAGCCGGAGAGAAAGGCTTTTTGTAACGGACAATGACGGAGTAGGGATCAGGAGTCGTGAGTGAGGAGACGAGCTCAAAGTCAGAGCTGCGGGGCGAGGCGACGCGCTCATCCATGATGGCATGGTAGGTGAAGGCGACATCAGCGGAGGTGAAGGGAGCCCCGTCATGCCAGCGAACATCGTGGCGGAGGGTGAAGCGAATGATCGGTTCGGCAAGGAACGGGCTTTCTTTTTCTCCTTTATCGAGTGAAGGAAAGGGGAGGGGATGAAAGCCAGATGCGGTGAGAGTTTTGAAGATGATCTCTGAGGTTTGAAGGCCTGGCTGCTTGAGGTGGAGGAGTAATTTTTTATCAGCCAACGCCACGGAGTTGAGCTGCCACTCAGGGTGCGTTGGCAGAAGTGATTGGAGAAGCTGCGTGGTCTTATAAGCCTCTTCTTCAGTTGAAAACTGAAAGGTTGTCTCCTGTGAAAGTTCCCAAGAGGTAGCGAGATCGCCGATGATTTCGAGATCCTGATTGTATTTGAGCAGGCCGTTGAACATCAGCCCGCAGACATCTCCCGAGGCGGAGTCAGATTCCTGAATCGGATTGAGCGTGGAAGGCTCGCCCATCGTGCCGATCGACATCTCGTTCTTCTTGACAACGGAGAGAAAGGAGGCATTCACGAATGCGGCCACGAGCAAGAGCCCCAGCAGGGTCGGAATGCCATAGAGAAAGAGACGAATGGAACGCATCGGGAACAAAGGATTTTAGGCTGAAGACTTTTAGGCTTTTAGGCCAGAGAAGACGAGCTCAGTTAAGAAAGCGCAGAATTTTTTTAGACACCCTTCTGTTCCTGGCTTCCTGATTTCCAGATTAAAATTTCTGCCTCTGCGATTTCCTTTTCAAAAATCCCTTTTTGGAGATTGTCCCGAGAGTGACTCCCTGCTTTGCTTCTCGGTTCATCATGAAAGTCACCATCGAACCGAAAGAGACCTGCATCATCGACCTGCACATTGAACTTCCTCCTGAGAGGTTTCAGCGCGAGTGGAAGGAGGTTGGTGCCGAATACCGCCGTCAGGCCAATCTTCCTGGCTTCCGCAAGGGTAAAGCTCCGCTTGCCATCGTGGAGAAAAAATATTCCGTCGATATCGAACAAGAAGTCACGCGCAAGCTTCTCGATGCCGCCGTCCGGGATGTCATTAGTGAACAGAAGCTACGGCCCGTCCAGAGCCCGAATGTCCGCGATATTAAGTTGGAGGGGGCTGGAGGAGAACGCTCGCTGAGTTTCACCGCCACAGTCGTCACGCGCCCTGAGGTTTCGCTCCCCGAATACAAGGGGCTTGAGGTCACGGTGGAGAAGACTTCCGTCGATGAGGCTCAGGTGACTCAATTCCTAGATGGTCTGCGTGGCGATCTCGCCGAGTTCAAGACAGCGGAAGAACGCCCTCTCGTCATGGGAGATTTTGCAGTGCTCGATTACGAAGGTTCCATCGAAGGAAAATCTCTTGCTGAGAGCTATCCTGATCTCCAGCCGACTTATGCGGGTCGCAAGAACTCGTGGATTCGCCTTGAAGAAGAGCGTCCGATTCCTGGCTTTGCCTCAGGACTTGTGGGCCTCAAGGCTGGTGAGAGTCGTGAGTGTGAAGTCATTTTCCCTGCGGATTTCAATGAGGAGAAGCTGCGCGGTTACAAGGTCATCTACAAGGCCACGCTGCATGAGATCAAGGAGCGCGAGCTTCCTCCCTTGGATGATGCCTTTGCGTCGAAGCTGATGCCTGGAGCTACAATGGCTGAGGTGGTTGAGCAGGTGCGGGAACGCCTGGAGGCCAATGCTCAGGAGAATTTCTCCCGCTCCGTGCGAGGGGAGGTTGTCAAGCAGCTTCTGGCGATGGCGAATGTTGAAGTTCCTTCGACGATGGTGGCTCAGGAGAGCACTTCCATTCTCAAAGAAATCATTCGTGACAATCAATCCCGTGGCGTGAGTGAGGAGGAGTTGCGCGCCCATCAGGAGGAGCTACTTGGTGCCGCCCAGCAGAGTGCTGGAGACAAGGTGAAGCTGAATTTCATCCTTGGAGAAATCATCGGTAAGGAAAATATCACTGTTACCCGTGATGAGCTTGCCTGGCGCATCACCGCGATGGCAGAGCAATTCAAGATGACTCCGCAGAAACTCGTGAAGGAGCTTCAGCAACGCCGCGCCCTTGGCAACATCGAGGAAGAGATTGCTCTCGGTAAGGCCCTTGATGTCGTCGTTTCTCATGCTAGAGTAAATGGAGAAGATCCTAAGCCACTCTTGACTTCGGTGTCTTCAGACTCCACTCACACTCACGATGAAGAACATGTCCACGGCCCCGGTTGCGGGCATGATCACTAAAATAGCTTCCATGAATTTTACGAACACCCCGACCTCCAGCAGGTCTTCTAATATGCTCATCCCGATGGTGGTGGAGCAGACTGGCCGTGGTGAACGGAGCTACGACATCTATTCCCGTCTTCTCAAAGATCGTATTATTTTCATCGGCACAGGAATTGACGATCATGTCTCTAATCTGGTGATCGCTCAGTTGCTCTTCCTTCAGATGGAAGATGCCAAGAAGGATATTCATATCTATATCAATTCCCCTGGTGGTTCTGTCACGGCAGGGCTTGCGATTTATGACACGATGCAGTTTGTCACCTGTGATGTGAATACCTACTGCATGGGCATGGCCGCCAGCATGGGGGCCTTCCTTCTCTGCGCCGGAACCAAGGGAAAGCGATTTGCCCTTCCCAATTCCGACATCATGATTCATCAGGTCTCAGGCGGTGCTCAGGGCACTGCGAGCGATGTCGAGCGGAGCGTGGAGTTCATGTATAAGCTCAATCGCCGCCTTATTCGCATCATTGCTGAGAATACCGGCAAGAGCGAAGAACAGGTGAAGCATGATGCCGATCGCGATTATTATATGACTGCTGATGAGGCCCGTGAGTACGGACTTGTCGATGAAGTGGTCAAATCCCGTAAAGAACTCAAAAATCCTCCAGAGAAAACTCCAGAGGCGTAATCAACATTTCAGCAAAAATTTAAGGAAAAATCAGACATGGCCCGAACCAGTAATCTCACGATGTGCTCTTTCTGCGGAAAGAGTCATGCAGAAGTCCGCAAGCTCATTTCTGGGCCTGGGGTCTATATCTGCGATAGCTGCATCGGGATCTGTAAGGGCATTCTTGATAAAGAAGGTGGCTCCGAACTGCATGGCGAGAGTGGCCCTACGGTTCGAGTGCCCAAGCCTTCTGAGATCCGTCGTGAACTCGATGCCCATGTCATCGGCCAAGATCTTGCCAAGCGCACGCTCTCCGTCGCTGTACATAATCATTACAAACGCATCTCGCTCGAACGAGAGGGACTCCCTGTAGGATTACTCTCCGAGGGGCTTGCTGATGTCGAAGTGGAGAAGAGCAATATTCTGCTCATCGGCCCCACCGGTTCTGGCAAGACGCTGCTGGCTCGCACGCTGGCCCGCATTCTCGATGTCCCTTTCTGCATCGCTGATGCGACGACGCTAACGGAGGCTGGCTATGTCGGTGAAGATGTTGAAAATATCGTCCTGAGACTCTTGCAGAATGCTGACTACGATGTAAAACGCGCTGAGATCGGCATCGTCTATATCGACGAAATCGACAAGATTGGTCGCAAGACGGACAATGTCTCTATCACACGAGATGTTTCGGGAGAGGGAGTTCAGCAGGCTTTGCTTAAGATTCTGGAAGGAACGACCTGCAATGTGCCACCCCAAGGTGGACGCAAGCATCCGCATCAGGAATATATTCAGCTCAACACGCAGAACATTCTCTTCATTTGCGGCGGAGCTTTCGTGGGGCTCGATAAGATCGTCCAACGACGCGCTGGGGATAAGACTCTCGGATTCCATGCGCCAGCGAAATCGACTCTGGACATCACCAATCCCTCAAGCATTCTGACCTCTGTGGAGCCTGAGGATCTCCTTGCCTTTGGCATGATTCCAGAGTTCATCGGACGACTGCCTGTTCTTGCCTCGCTGGAACAGCTCACCGAAGCAGAACTCATCAAGATTCTCACCGAGCCTCGCAATGCCCTTATCAAGCAGTTCACCAAGTTGCTCGCGATGGATGATATTTCTCTCACCGTCACCAAGGATGCTCTGACTGCCCTTGCCGAAGCGGCTGTGAAGAAGGGGACGGGAGCTCGTGCGCTCCGTTCCTTGCTTGAGCGCATCATGCTTGATGTCATGTATGAGGCCCCTGACCGTGAGGATCTCACTTCTGTGACGCTGAATCGTGCCGTTGTCGAAGGACGGAAACCTGCTCTGCTCCGACGCCGTCAGGATAAAGATGCTGCCTGATTTGTCGTTGTGGTTTGCAAAGCTGATCTGATCGAGGTTCCTGTTCCAGGACGCATGACTCCGAATCAGGAGCTTTCAAGAGCCCGTGAGGAGTTGATGAAACGATCGTACGGCTTTGCGCGTATCGAGTGTGATTTTGGCGCGGCCAAGGGGAAATTCCTCACCGAAAGTGCCCTTGCCAATCCGAGCATTTTCTTTGTCGGCATCGAAGGGCTCAGCGAACGCGTGCGTCGCAGCAATAAAAAAATCGACCGACTCGGCATCAAGAATGCTGCTGTCTGGCGTGGCTGGGGGAAGGAATCACTCGACGAACTCATCCCCGATGGTTTCCTCGATACCCTTCATGTCTCCTTTCCTGATCCTTGGCCAAAACGCCGCCATTGGTTCCGCCGTTTGGTGAATCGCGAGTTTCTGGAGATAGCGGTTAAGAAGCTCAAACCCGTTTCGGATTCTCACTCTGGGGGTGTTCTCCGTCTCATGACCGATCATCTCGGCTACTTCGCCGCGATGAAGGAACATCTTGCCGAGCAGGGAGGTTGGATCGAAGTGCCTTGGGAGGATGATCTCGTCCGCCCAATCACAGAATTTGAAACCATCTTTCTCGAAAAAAACGATCCCATTGGAAGAGTCGCGGTGAGGAGAAAATAAAGGAGCTGACCACTTTGAGTGAAACCTTCTCATTGCGCTCGTGTTAAAGCTCTATGCGATTCCCTTGTGAAGCCATCGTGATTTGAACACTCTGAATCCTGTGACAGAAGTTTCCCCCGAAACGATGGAGAGCGACGAATCGTTGATGCGTCAAGTTGCCGGAGGCGATGATGAGGCTTTTCGCGATCTTGTGGAGCGGCATCAGCAGCTAGTGATCGGAACGGTGGCTCGGATGATCGGAGCGGCAGATGCGGAGGATGTGGCGCAGCAGGTTTTTCTCAATGTCTGGAAAGCGGCTCCGCGCTGGCGGCCTGAGGCAAAGTTCACTACCTGGCTCCTGACAATCACCAAGAGGCTGGTCTTCAATGAATCTCGAAGACGCGGACGAGCACGACTGATTCCACAATCGCCAGAACCCGAGGCAGAGCCTGATTATCCCGATGACACTCCAGGGCCAGATGAGCAACTACTGGAGCGGGAGCTTCATCTAGCGATTGAATCGGCCATGGCCCAGCTTCCTGAAAAAGAACGCCTCACGGTCGTGCTGCGACAGCACCAAGGAATGCCGTATGAGGAGATAGCCACAGTGCTTGGGATGAGCCTTCCTGCCATGAAGAGTCTACTCTTCCGCGCTAGAACCACACTCAAAGAAAAGCTCAGCAAATATCTGGAGAAAGATTAAAAATTAATCTGGAATTAATTTCCTGCCCCATAATTTCCCCAATTTGTCTCTTGCCTAAAACCCTTCAGCCTTCAGTCTATCAGCCTAATTTCTTCTTATGTCCTCCGCCGAACGCGTTCTTGTCATCCGTCGCTCCCTCTTTGATCAGCTTGGTTCCTTTCATGGACTCAATGCTGAAGTCAAACGCTACCTCCCAATTTTTCTCGATCCAGAGAATCATTTTTTTGTTCCTCGTGCCGAGGCTGAGGAAGATCCCTCACTCAAGCAGCTCATCCCCTATGTTGTGGTGACCTGCGGCGATCAGATTCTTCATTATCGTCGTGGCAGTGGATCGGGAGAAACGCGATTGCTGAAGAAAGGTTCTGTCGGCATTGGCGGACATATCAATGATGGTGATGGGTTGGGGGAGGCGTTTGATGCCGCAGCTTATCAGCGGGCTCTGATCCGGGAGCTTATGGAAGAGTTGACCTTTTCAGGATCATTCGTCGAACGCCCACTCGCACTCCTGAACGATGACACGAACCCCGTTGGTGCGGTTCATCTCGGCATCGTCCATCAATGCCAGATCTCCTCCCCTGAAGTGACAGCTAATGAATCGGCGATTGCCGAGTTAGGTTTTCTCTCTCTGGAGGAGCTGGAGGCCCGTCATGCAGAATTGGAAACCTGGTCGCAACTTGTCGTGGCCGGATGGAAAGAATTGAAAAGGCTAGGGGAGTAGGGGCGGTCGGATTGCGCGGCAATTCAAGTGAACGAAGGACTGATCCCTGATTTCCGACTTCTGATCGCTGAGATTCTTCCTACCAATTCTTGATCCAAGTATTGGAATTGGCTGATCCTCCTGCCGTGGACCAGAGGTCGTAATTGTTGGTACCGTTGTTGGAAGAACCGTTCGTGTAAATGTAGTTATAGTTGTAGCCAAAGGGATCGATGGCTCCGCCTGCATTCGTGAATTTGGGGCTAAATTCGTAATAGACCTTGGCTCCGTTCGTGTTCGTCCCAGTTATTCCACCGATCGGCATGAGAGCCGCAACAAGGTTAGAATTATTACTTGCTACACTGTTGCTTGGGTAGTCACCATTGTCGGCCTTGTAGCTTTCCAGGGCTGCGCCAAGGGCTGCGATTTCTGCGGTGGCACGATCACGAGCACCTTTCTTTTGCACGAATCCGGCAGCTGAGAGAACCAAACTCGCTAGGATAACAATGATCGCCATGACGACGAGAAGCTCGACCAATGTAAAGGCCTCGGTGTGCAGTTTTTTTTGCAATTGATTCATAGGATGCTTAAGCAAAATTACTGATTCTGCATTCCCTGGATGATGCCGATGAGAGGAAGGAAGAGGGCGACGACAATCGTTCCCACAACAACAGCCAGAAAGACGATCATGATTGGCTCCATCAGCGAGGTGAGTCCGCTCACGGCGTTATCGACTTCGTCGTCGTAGAGATCCGCTACTTTGAGCAACATCTCTGGGAGTTGACCGGTCTCCTCACCGACATCGACCATACTCACAACCATGGCAGGGAATACTCCGCTTGCTTCCATGGGGCGAACAATGGATTCACCTTCACGGACGCTGTCATGGATCTTGGAGATTGCCGATGAGATGATGGCATTGCCTGCCGTTTCCTTGGTAATGTTGAGAGCCTGAAGGATCGGCACACCACTGGTGACGAGTGTGCCTAGGGTACGAGTGAAACGAGAGATGGCATTCTTGCGAGTCAAGTCACCGAAGACAGGTGCCTTGAGCATGAACTGATCAAAAAAGTAAGAGCCTTGTGGCGTGGAAAGACCAAATTTAAAAGCTGCAAAAACGCCTCCAAGTCCCACGAAAACTAGGAGAATATTTTGCGTCAGGAGACGGCTTGTGCCCACAACCATCTGAGTGATGAAGGGGAGGGGTTTGCCTCCGAGCATGTCGGCAAAAATTTGTTCAAATTTCGGAACGATACCGATCATGAGTCCCACCACGATAAGGATGGCGATAATCATAACAATGGCGGGATACATCATCGCTGAGGTGACTTTTCCCTTCACCTTTTGGGCCTTCTCTTGGAACTCAGCAAGACGGTTGAGCACCACTTCGAGAACACCACCAAGCTCGCCTGCCTTGACCATGTTCACATAGAGCTTATTGAAAATCTTGGGATGGGCCAGCAATCCATCGCTGAAGGTGCCGCCACCCTGCACGGCCTCAGCCAGCTGTAGGATGGTTTTCTTGAGGACGGGATCAGGCTCTTGTTTGCCAAGTACGGTCAGTCCACGAAGCAGGGGAAGACCTGCATCAATCAGCGTGGCAAGCTGCCTCGTAAAGACCATCAGGATTTTACTTTTGATCGTCTTTTTCTGTAAAAAAGGAATCTCGATTTTATTAAGAGAACCGAGTATAGGGATCTGATTAACACTCTTTGACAATCCCCCCTTACCATCACCTTTACCCTGCTTTGATTTTGCCCCTGGCGCTTGTTCCTTGACGCTGATCGGATGGAGTCTCTGGCCGCGAAGAGCCGTAATAGCATCGGTCTGATTTGCAGCTTCTATCGTGTCGGTGATCTGTTGCCCCTGTGCGTCAAGGGCTACGAATACAAAGGAGGGCATTCTGTTTGTTTAGTTGGGGGGTGTATTACTGTCTAGCGGAGATGAACAGGAGAATGATACACAGAAGCATTTTATTCCACCATATTCAGATTTCCTGCAAATAAGGATTGGTTTGTTTTTCTTTTCCAAGGGAAGTTGCTGGGCCATGTCCGGGATAGACAATCGTCCGCTCGGGGAGGGGAAATAGCTTTGTGCGAATGCCCTTGAGAAGTAAATCCCTGTCACCGCGGGGCAAATCCCAACGGCCAACACCCCCTGCAAAAAGGACATCGCCGCCGAAGAGGGATCCTCTTTCTGCCTCGCCTGAGGCTCTGTAAAAGCAGAGGCTGCCCGGGCAATGGCCAGGGACTTCAAAGATGTCGAACGAAGAGCCTAGGAGATCTTGCGCGGAACTTTCAACGAGTCGTTTGCTGGCTTTAACAGGCTCCACTTCCAGATCAAGGCCGAAGCGGCGCAGGAGATTCCGATCAGCCAGCATCTCTTCGGTTGTTGCATGCATAGCAACGGGACATCCATGAATTCGGACAATCTCCGCCGCATCCCATACATGGTCAAAATGTCCATGAGTTAGCACTAGAAGATCAATCGGAGTATCGCGAAATGCCTCAGCGGCTCCCTCTGGAGCATCAATGAGCAGATTTCCTTGGGGACATTTGAGTAGGTAAGCATTGGTTTCCAAAGTGCCTCCGGTGAACATTTTTGGAAGTAGTGGTGTCTCAGTTAATGCCATCCCATGAAGTTTGCTTTTCTTTCTCAACTCTGCAATAGTGATTTCTCAATGAAATCCGGTCTCCATAAATTATTTCGGAGCCTAATTTGTCGCAGCATATTGGTGCTTTGTTTGTTTGCCTTTGTACCGATTGCAGGTGCTGACACCAATGCGATCACCTCAGAGACGCAATCAAAGAATACCAATTCGACTGACATGGGGCCTGTCGCTGCGACAGTTGCCCGTATGTTGGAAGCGGGACATTACCTTCATCCACTTTCACTTGCGGAAAAAAACCCTCCTCGTCTCGAGTCTGAGCCTGCGGAGACGATGTCAGAACGAGTGCTGAAAAATTACTTGAATGTCCTCGACTACAACCATCTCTATCTGACCAAGGGAGATGTCGATGAATTCCATGATCGATTCACCCCTACTCTTGCCGCCGATACCTTACGAGGGGATCTGACCGCCCCACGGGAAATATTCACACGGTTCCGTCAGCGTGTTGAAGATCGCATTGCCAAAAATAAAGCTCTTGCAGCAGCCCCACATGACTTCACTAGCAACAAGTCGATTCAGATAGATCGCAAGAAAGAACCTTGGCCCGCTGATCTTGCTGAGGCAGACAAGCTCTGGGCTGATCGTATTGAGGCAGAGCTTCTCCAGGAACATCTAAATACCAATGCCATTAATCCTCCACCGAAAGTGGTTGCGAAGCGTTACGATCAGTATCTCAAGTATATCGACGAGCAAAATGACGAGGAGGTCATCAAGACCTATCTGGATGCGATGACGCAAAGCTACGATCCTCATTCTGATTATATGAGTCCCTCAGATATGGAGAACTTCATGATCCAAATGAAGCATTCTCTTGTTGGGATCGGAGCGGTTCTCAGCACGGATGACGGCTATGCCAAAATTATGGATGTGGTACCCGGGGGTCCTGCTGACAAGGATGGACGACTCAAAGCTAATGATCGGATTGCTGCTGTAGCTCAAGGCAAGGGGAGCTTTGAAGATGTTGTCGATATGCCTCTTGATAAAGTGGTCGAGAAAATCCGTGGTGCCAAAGGGAGTACCGTGCGGCTTCAGGTGATTCCTGGCAACAGTACGGATCCTTCCAAGCGAACAGTGGTTGAGATTGCCCGCGATACTGTGGAGCTTAAGGATGCTGTCACCAAAGGAGAAATTATAGATGCCAAAGATGCAAAGGGGAAAACCCAGAAAATCGGTTGGCTCACCGTGCCTGCCTTTTACAACGACATGGGGCAGCTTGAGAGTGGAGAGCAACCGACAAGCACGACCAAAGATGTCCGAAGGATTGTGGGGCGTATGGAAAAGGAGGGGATTTCAGGACTCGTCATCGATCTTCGTCGCGATGGAGGTGGCTCTCTGGAGGAAGCGATTAATCTGAGCGGACTTTTTGTCGGTCCTGGGCCTGTGGTGCAGGCCAAAGATTGCAATGGCAGAGTGAGCGTTTCGGATGATAGCGAGGCCAAACCATTTTATGATGGGCCTGTAGTTGTCCTCATCAATAGACTGAGTGCCTCGGCTAGCGAGATTTTTGCGGCAGCCCTTCAGGATTATGGTCGCGCCGTCATTGTCGGGGATCAGCGCAGCTTTGGCAAAGGAACAGTGCAGACGCTGCTTGAAGTGGGAAAATTTATGCCGCTCTTTCATTCTGAGGCGAATGCCGGATCGCTCAAGCTGACCATTCAAAAATTCTACCGTGTCTCGGGCGGCTCCACACAACATCGCGGAGTCCTGTCGGATATTGTCTTACCATCCACGACCGACACCTCTGAAATCGGAGAAAGTGCTCTTCCCAATCCTCTCGCCTACGACGAGGTCGATCCTCAACCAATCAATAAATTCGGAGCAACGGCACCTTTCATTGATGCTTTACGCCAGCGTTCGGCTGAGCGCGTCGCAAAGGAACGAGAGTTCAAATATATCGACGAGGATATGAAAACTTTCCGCGAACGACTGGCTCTTAACAAACTTTCCCTGAATGAGAAGGTTCGTAAAGAAGAACTGGCTGTGGAAAAAAAACGCAAAGAGGCTCGGGATTTAGAACGCAAGCAGCATTCTTATCAGGCACCGATTGCTTACGAGGTTTCGCTCGATACCGTGGACAAACCTCAGCTACCGCTTGTAGTTGATAAAAAACAGGCTCATAAAAAAGAGGCAGATCTCAAGAAAGAAAAAGCTAATCAAAAAGCTCAACTCCCCGCTGGTGAGGATTCTGAAGAAGATATTCCTCCTTCAAATATTCCTGATCCAGTGAAGAACGAGGCGATCAGTATTCTTGAGGATCTCTCTTCCATGACGCACCCCATCAGGACCGCCAAGATAGAGGCGGCGAAGGTGGTTCAGTAAATACCTCTCACAAATAAAGCCACCATTTTTAGAATTGCACTTGAAGACACTCCCTAGGAGTGACACGATGCGAAAAGCCTTTTAGGTTTCATACTCCACCTCAAAACATAAAAACCGTGAGCGACCCCACTCCAGAAAATTCCCCCATTGCACCTGTCCTTCCTGCATCTGGGGAACCTATTAACCTTCCCCCGCTGAAATTACCACCGAAGCCTATCGCTGTGGGCACTCTTGGTGCTACTCAAGAAGGTTCGGCTCCGAGGCCTCCCTCATTTGTTCCTCCTAGCTTTCCAGGTCTACTTAAGCCACTTGGTGTGCCAGGAATGGCCCCGTCTTCTGCGGTAAAGCCAGATTCCGTGAGCGAGCCTTCTACGCAGATTCCTCAGGCTACGGTTCGACTTCAAACTCCACCTGCTCCAATAGTTGCAAAGCCAGACTCCGTGAGTGAGCCTTCTACGCGTCTTCCCCAAGCAACTGTTCGACTTCAGACTCCTCCTGCTCCAATAGTTGCAAAGCCAGACTCTGCAACAGAGCCTTCCAAACAGCTCCCTCAGGCTACGGTTCGACTTCAGACTCCTCCTGCACCAGCTGTTGCAAAGCCTGAATCCATAAGCGAGCAATCCAAGCAACTTCCTCAGGCAACAATTCGTCTCCAAGCCGCTCCAGCACCTGCCGTGGCCGCCCGTGTGCCGCTCGGAACACCACCGGCCCCGGCTGCTCCTGTAGCCCCTATTGCGCCTGTTGCTCCCGTAGCACCGAGTGCGCCCATTTCATCACCCGAGCAGAATTCTAGTTTTCCTGCTGGCAATCATGAATCAGAAAAATCATCTGGCGAAGTGATTCCATTTCCCCTTCTCGTTGTTACTGTTGCTCTGACTGTAGTTGCTCTTTCCATTCAGCTCTGGACAATGATTTCCTGATTTTAACACCCGACGAACTATGGCCTCTGAACATGTCCTTGAACTTACCGATGCTACCTTTGATGAAACTGTGGCTAAATCTGCTGTGCTGCTTGTCGATTTCTGGGCTCCTTGGTGTGGCCCTTGCCGCATGATTGCTCCGGTAATCGAGGAGATCGCAGCTGAGTTGGCAGGTTCTGTGACTGTGGCAAAAGTCAATGTAGATGAGGCTCCTGGCGTGGCGGGAGCCCAGCGTATTACAGCGATACCAACACTCTTCATTTATAAAAATGGAGTGCTTGCCGAGCGCATGACAGGGATGTCTTCAAAGGCTGCTCTGCTAGGAAAGCTTCAGGCAGCCTAAGCTGCCTAGAAGGGATTTGTAGAACTCTCCTCTAAATCGTGTGAAGGAGGTAAATTTGACTTCCTCCACTCCTCGTGAGCTTGGGTATTCGATGCCTGCGGAGTGGGAGCAGCATGAGGCCACTTGGATCTCTTGGCCTGATCGTGAAGGGCAAAGTTTTCCTGAGAGCTATGATCGCGTGGTGCCAGCACTTGTCAGTATGGCAACGGTCATTGCCGAATCAGAAACTCTTCGTATCAATATCCGCTCGCTAGAGCAGGAGAGAGAAGTCCGTGCGCTTCTTGCTCCGGCTGCCCCGATGGAGAGAATCGAGTTTTTATCCATTCCAACGAATGAACCGTGGTGCCGTGATCACGGGCCGATTTTCATAAAACGCACGGAGAGTCCTACGCTCGCAATCAATGATTTTGGTTACAATGCCTGGGGGGGCAAGTATCCACCTTTTGATGCCGATGATGTGGTGCCAACGATCATTGCTGAAAAACTGAGACTACCACTTTTCCATCCTGGTTTCATTCTGGAAGGCGGCTCTGTTGATCCGAATGGGACAGGAGCACTCCTGACGACAGAATCGTGCCTGCTGAATCCGAATCGCAATCCGAATCTCTCCAGAGAGGAGATCGAAAAAGGTCTTCGTGATTATCTTGGGGTCAATCAGATCCTCTGGCTCGGCGATGGCATCGAAGGAGATGATACGGATGGTCATGTCGATGACATCACACGCTTTGTTGCCCGTTCAACGGTCGTGACTGTGGTGGAACCAGATACCAACGATTTTAATCATCTTCCTCTGGAGGCCAATTTACAACGACTCCGCGCCATGACGCTGGCCGATGGAACACCCTTGAGCGTGGTTGAACTCCCGATGCCTCCGCGTATTGAGAGGGAGGGATTGCGCCTCCCCGCCAGTCACGCAAATTTTTATATCGCCAATACTGCGGTGTTGCTTCCTGTGTTTGGTGGTAGCTCTGATGAGGTGACGACTTCGATTCTTGCTGATATTTTTTCCACAAGAAAAATAGTTCCTATTGATTGCCGTGAGCTGATCTGGGGACTAGGAGCCTTTCACTGTCTCACTCAGCAGCAGCCGGTTCCCTAGAATTCGTTTTCTCACAAAATTATCATCGTTGCAGGCTTGCAAAAAATGATGAGTAAGGGTGTTCTCATAGTCTATTTTTTATGAATACAGAACTTCTCCAACTCGCCGCCCGTGATGCCCGAGGTCTGGCAATTGATGCCGTCACCGCCTGCAAATCAGGCCATCTGGGGCTTCCTCTCGGGGCCGCCGATATTGGAGCTGTCCTCTTCGGGCACGCCCTCCAGCTCAATCCCGCCACTCCGCGTTGGATCAACCGCGACCGCTTCATTCTCTCTGCTGGTCACGGAAGCATGTTCCTATATTCCTGGCTTCATCTCGCAGGCTTTGATCTCCCTTTGGATCAGATCAAAAAATTCCGCGCCCTTCACAGCATTACCCCAGGTCATCCTGAATTCCATGAAACTCCAGGTGTCGAGGCAACCACAGGCCCACTCGGTCAAGGTGTCGCAAATGCTGTCGGATTTGCCATGTCGGGCAAGATGGCCGCTGCCCGTTTCAACACTCCCACGCATACAATTTTAGACAATCATGTCGTTGTGCTCGCTGGTGATGGCTGCCTGCAGGAGGGGGTCTCCGGTGAGGCTTCTTCGCTAGCTGGACATCTTGGTCTCGACAATCTGATCCTCTTTTATGATGCCAATCGCGTCACGCTCGATGCCATGCTCGATGTCAGCCAGAGTGAGGATGTCTCGGCCCGTTATCGAGCCTATGGCTGGGATGTGCAGGAAATCGACGGTCACAATTACGAGGCTATTCTGACTGCCTTTGAGCAGGCTAAGACTGCAACGGGTAAGCCTCAGTTGATTGTCTGCCGCACGATGATCGGCAAGGGAATCCCACAAGTCGAAGGAACCAACAAGGCTCATGGAGAGGCTGGTGTTAAATTTGCCGATGAGTCCCGTAAGGGTCTTGGTTTGCCCGAAGATAAATTTTTTGTCTCTCCTGAGGTCACGACTTACTTTGCCGAACTGAAAGCCCAACGCGCCAAGGCTTATGCTGCATGGGAGAGCGAGTATGCTGCATGGCGTTCTGCAAATGCTGAACTCGCAGCGTTACTCGATTCTGGAATCAATCAAGAAGTCCCCGATCTGCTCTCTGTCATCCCGACCTTCCCTGAGGATGAGAGCATTGCCACCCGTAAAGCTGGTAGCATCGTACTCCAGCCGATCTCCAAGGCGATGCCCCTCTTCATCAGCGGTAGTGCTGATCTGCATGGTTCCACGCTGAACTACATCGAGAATGGTGGTAACTTTGACCGTCAAGATAACGCTGGACGCAATATCCACTTCGGTATCCGTGAGCACGCCATGTGTGCCATTCTTAACGGCTATGCTTACGATGGCATCTTCCGTCCGAGCGGTGCCACCTTCTTGGTTTTCAGCGATTATGGTCGTCCCTCCATCCGTGTGGCGGCACTTGCAAAACTTCCCGTCCTCTACATCTTCACCCATGATTCTGTTGCCGTCGGCGAGGATGGCCCAACGCACGAACCTGTAGAGACCGTCGCAGCTCTCCGTGCCATTCCAGGGCTGGATGTCATTCGTCCCGCCGATCCCGAGGAGACAGCTGGTGCCTATGCTGCCGCGCTCGATCATATCCACGGGCCAACGCTTCTTGCTCTTTCACGACAGAATCTTCCAAACCTGAAGGAAATCCCTGTCGAGGTGCGCCGCCAAGGGGTCTTCCGTGGTGCCTATGTGGCCCGCAAAGAAACTGCAACACTAGATACGATCATTCTCTCTGCAGGCAGCGAGCTGCATGTGGCCCTAGAAGCCGCAACGATCCTGGGTGCCGGAACGCGTGTGGTTTCTGTTCCCTGCTTCGAGCGATTCCTGCGCCAGGATGCTGCCTATCACGAAGAGGTTCTGCCTTCCGCTGTCCGCAAGCGTATCTCCATTGAGGCCGGTATTTCCGATCCTTGGTTCCGTTTTGTTGGTCTGGATGGGAAGACCGTGGCGATTGATCGCTTCGGTTTGAGTGCGCCAGGCTCAACGGTTCTGAAAGAACTCGGCATGACCGCTCAGACCGTAGTTGATGCAGCGCGGTCATTGTAAAAGAGATTACGCATTGAAAACTCGCCAAGCTGGAGAATGACATTCACTGGCTTCGTGCTATTCTAAGCTGTGTTTGCGACTGCTTGGTTTCATTTTAGTCTGCCTGATTTTGAATATGCCTTCCTGAGCATTCTGCTCGAAGGTATGCCTTTTCTCCTTGGCGGAGCGATACTTTCAGGTTTGCTCGAAGAGTTTCTGCCTCAGTCGCTCATGACGCGGTTGCTGCCAAAAAATCCTCGGATGGCTCTGCTCGCCAGCGGCCTACTCGGACTGATTATTCCTGTCTGTGACTGTGGGATTGTCCCTGTCGTCCGTCGTCTGATGAGCAAAGGACTCCCCGTCTCGTGCGGGATCACCTACATGCTCTCCGCTCCGATTATGAATCCCCTCGTGCTTCTTAGCACGCTAGCCGCTTTTCGTGGACAGGGAGCCATCGAGATGATGTTTCTGCGAGGCGGACTAGGCTTTACTGTGGCTGTACTGATTGGATGGGCTGTTAGCTTCGTTGCCCCATCCTCTATTTTAAGACGAGAGCTTCTCGCCACTTCTTCCGGTGAGCATGACCATAGTCATAGTGATTCCTCAGCATCACTGGTTGATCGCCTCCAGAACGCAGCAGGTGTAGCAACGCGTGATTTTCTAGATGTTGCAGTCTTTTTCGTCATCGGTGCCTGCGCCGCTTCCTTTTTCAACACCGCAATCAAACAGGAAATGCTGCTGCCACTTGCTGCAAGCCCAGTTCTTTCCATTGCCTCACTGATGGCACTGGCCTCTGTTCTCTCTGTATGCAGCACAACGGATGCCTTCATCGCTGCAACCTTCACAGCCTTTCCGATGGCTGCGAAATTAGCCTTCCTTGTCTTTGGCCCCATGATGGATTTTAAACTCATCTTTCTTTACAGCGCGGCATTCTCAAAGAGATTCATCATCGTGTTGGCCATCGGCCTCTTTGTCATAATTGGGCTGCTCTGCTGGCGACTCTCCGCCCTCAATCTCGGACTGTAATCTCATGAGTTCTTCCTTACGACCAATTCGCGATTTGCTGATCCTTGTGCTCTGGGGAAGTGCTGTGCTCTGGCTCTCCTGGAGTGGTCAGCTCACAAACTACATCAATCCCTCACTGAAACCATATTCCGCAGTTTCGGGAGTACTCCTGCTCATTCTGGCTTTATTTGCACTGAGGGCACTCCTTGGTAAGAAAAGTCCCACCGAGTGCTGTCATGACCACCATCATGAGCAGGAAGATCATTGTGACCACTCTCACAGTCATGAGGAGGAGCATGAAGCATCCTCACATCATCTGTGCGAGCACGATCATCAGCATGGCAATTCGCCAGGGTTTCTAACCTTGGGATTTAAGACCCTCCTGCTCCTCTTGCCTCTTGGCATCATCCTCTTCGGGAATGCCAATCATTACACGCTGAGTACGATTCAAAATCGTGGTGTCGTGCAGGATGTCACTAAACTTCCAGGGGTTAGAGAGAGCAAACTTCCGACTCCTTCCCCTGCCATCACTCAGCCCGTGCAGTCTGTCCAGGCTGCATCAAATGTATCTACGACAACGACACCAACGACAACACCCGACTCAAGTGCTATGCCGATTCAGGTCATTGATCTTCTCTATGCGGTGCAGATGCCAAGCTATCGTGAGGAATTTGAAGGCAAGCAGGTCGAAATGATCGGACAATTTGTGCCTCTGACGACAGGAAATCCCAAAGGAGATCGCTTCCAGGCCATTCGCCTTTTCATCACCTGCTGCGCTGCTGATGCCAAACCTGTTGGGGTCACTGTCCAGTATGACAAACCGCTGAAAGTCGGTGAAATGAGCTGGGTCAAGATCACCGGAACGGCGACCTTTCCTCTGGAAGGGGGGAAGCGCACGGCGATTCTTGTTGCAAGTAAAGTGGAAGATTGCCCCGCTCCTGAAGAGCCCTTTGTGCAGTGAAGACAGGTTAAAACAGAGTTTCCCTAGCTCTCCTGATTTCCTAATCCCTCGCAATTTGGTACCAAGTGGGAGTGCATTTCTGTCGTGAGCTTGTCGATACGCTGGCTCAACTGGTTGATGGTTTCAGTGAGGAGAGTGTTCTGATTCAAGAGCGTGACAAGTTGAGTCGTCTGCTCAACTGCCAACTGCTGTCGCTCTTCACTCGCCTTGGCAAGGGCTTCTCTGTGTTCGGCATCGGCTTCAGCGTGTGCCTTATCACGATCTGCCTGCCTTGTCTGAGCGAGCAGAATTAATGGTGCGGCGTAGGCGGCCTGAAGACTGAATGCCAGATTGAGCAGAATGAATGGATAGACATCAAATTTGCAAACCCCTACTGCATTGAGTCCGATCCAGATGGAAACGATAAGAGTCTGAGCGATCAAAAAAACTGGCGTGCCAAAAAATCTGGCAAATTCCTCAGCTCTGATAGCAAACCAATCATTACCAAACACTGGAGCCAAATGCACATGAGGCAAATGAAACCGGAAATAGTGGCTCTTAGGAATGGTGGGTTGATCTGATATTGAAGGAGAGTTTGGTTGGTTCATATGGTTGAGAGCGTTGATTTAAGATTTAAAAAAAATCTTCCTTTGGCAGATGGCAACTTTTTTAGGTGAAAGATGAGCGGAGGATTTTCTCCACTCGTTTGGCATCTTTTGGCGTATCGACTCCGATACCGCGATGGGAGGTTTGGATGACGCGGATGGGGATGCCATGTTCGAGAGCACGGAGTTGTTCCAGCTTTTCGCAGAGTTCCAGCGGAGTCGGAGCAAGGCGCACAAGCTTCTTCAGAATGTCGCGACGATAACCATAAATTCCAAGATGGAGCAGAGGCTGAACCAGGCTGATCGAATCATGGAGATCGCGATGAAACGGGATCAGACTCCGGGAAAAATAAAGGGCATCTCCGGTGTGAGAAAGGACGACTTTGACGGTGTTGGGGTCTTTGGCTTCCTTCAGATTCTCAAAGGGCGTAGCTGCCGTAATCATGCCGATCTCGGGATGCCGAGAAAGTGTTGATGCAAGTTGCTCGATCAGTAGGGGATCTATCAACGGTTCGTCACCTTGGACATTGATGAAGTGTGTGATGCCTCGTAACCGCGCTGCCACTTCGGCGATACGATCAGTGCCGCTCGGATGATCCTCACGAGTCATGGCCACCTCGGCTCCGAATGCCCGCGCAGCCTCGGCGATGCGTTCTTCATCCGTAGCAATGAGAACGCGGGCTATGCCACGAGATTGCATACATTTTTCCCAGACATGCTGAACAAGCGGTTTGCCAGCAATGGGATGGAGCGATTTTCCTGGAAAACGGGTGGAGCCCCAACGCGCTGGGATGACAATGGCAACAGACGATGGGGAGGTTTTCTGAATTGGAGATTTTTTCTTCATACTACGCCAGTTGATTTGATTGCAATCTGGATGGCCTCGGTCACGGTGGGTGCGCGGAAGTCGGGTGTGCAGTCGGAGAGATCACGACCGTAGCCGGTTTCTACCAAGATGGTTTTTACTCCTGCATTGACTCCGCATTCGATGTCGATTTTCTTGTCGCCGATCATGAAGGAACGGGTGAGGTCGAGGTCATGTGCTGCGGCGGCTTCAAAGATCATGCCTGGGGCGGGTTTGCGACGCGTCGATGGTAAACCCGGGAGATCTGGTGCCATATAAGTGGCATGAACGGTTTCGCCAAGCTGTCGGATGAGTTCTTCCTGTACGGCCTGAAATTGCTCCACTGTGAAATATCCGCGCCCGATGCCGCTCTGATTGGTGATGACAATAACGGCCCATCCGAGAGTGCGAGCAAGGGATAGCTGCTCCGCTGCACCCGGATAGACGCGGACATGTGCGGGATCGCAGCAATGATCGACCTCTTCCATGAGGGTGCCGTCACGGTCAATGAAGAGAGCCGGACGGAGATTCATGAGTTCTGATGATTCTGAAAACTGGCTTCCAGTTCTTCACGGGAGCAGGTTGCTGTGCCGAGTTTGCCGACAACAATTCCTGCTGCGTGATTGGCGATTTCCGCAGCTTCTTCGGGTGTCGCATCTGCGGCGAGAGCGAGAGTATAGAGGGAGATGACGGTATCTCCAGCACCCGAGACATCGTAGATTTCCCTGGCACGGGTCGGGGTGTGATAGGGGGGGGCATCCTGACGGAAGAGCATCATGCCTTGTTCGCTTAGCGTGATAAGCACGGCACCGGCATTCCAACGATCCAGAAGTTTGGCTCCGACTTGAAGGAGTGCCGCATCCTTTTCGACTGGATGAATGGGAGGTGTGAAAGAAATGCCAGCTGCTGCGAAGGCCTCGATGCGGTTGGGCTTGATGGTGGCGATGCCGGGCCACTCCAGCGGGTTCTTGGGATTAGGATCGCAGGTGACCAAGGTGCCGTGGGCTTTGGCACTTTCTAGCACAGCATCCACGAATGGCTGATCGAGAAATCCTTTTCCATAATCTTCAAAGAGCACCGCATCGGTCTCTGCGACAAGTGCGCGGGCCTTTGCCAGGATATCATTTCGGCTGGAGCCGCTCGCCGTGCGTTTCTCTCGATCAACACGAACGACTTGCTGACGCTGGGCGATGATACGAGTCTTGACGATGGTTGGGACTGAATCATCCGTGAAAATTCCTTCGGCGGAAATTCCCTCCTCTTTGAGTAAGGCGGCAAGTTTTTCCCCAGCGGCATCATTTCCTCGGATTCCCAGCATCGTAACTGACGAAGTGAACTCTCTCAGATTGCGTGCCACATTGGCCGCACCTCCGGGATAACTCGACTCACTCTGCACCTCGACAATTGGCACAGGAGCCTCAGGTGAAATCCGTCCGACGCTTCCCCAGACGAATTCGTCCAGCATCAAATCTCCCAAAACGAGAAGGCGTTTGGTGGCTGCGATATCAAGAATGTGTTGTAATCTTTGCGTGTCCATTACAGATTGTACTTACCAAATTTTGTGTCTAACGATCCGACCATGTTTCATGACAAGGACCTTCTCTGCGAGGGTAATTTTCCCTGAATCTCGATGAAAAATTTTCCCTTACTATTTGTTGCTCTCAGTCTTTCCCCATTTTTCTCTGCGGTTGCTGATATTGCTCCCAAGAAGATCACTCTTTCTGATTTTCCCGCTGCTGCCGTGGATGAAGTAGTTGTTCCTGTGCCGAGTGAGATCTTCGCCGTTCTGGATAAACTCGGAAACCCTAATTGGAAGGATCAGCTCAATCCTGCCAAGGCACGCACTCCTCAGGATCGTGCTCACACCGCTCTTCTGTTGGGCAATGTGATTGCTGAAGGATTTGTCGCAGTCGAGGCCGAGGATGCTGAGAAGGTGAAGGAGATCGGTCGTCAGGTGCTCACGCTTGCCGATGCCATCAATGTCCGCAAATCTGTCATCACGCGGTGCAAGAGCATCACGGACAAGGCCGACATGAATGACTGGAAAGGAGTGCGTGCTGAGTTTGATGGTGCTCTTCAAGATGTTCGTGAAGCAATGGACGAACTCAACGATCACGATCTTTCCCAGTTAGTGAGTCTCGGGGGATGGCTTCGTGGCACGGAGGTGCTGACCGGAATCGTGCAGAAGGGATTCTCCCAAGATGGGGCCGAGTTGCTCCATCAGCCGGAGCTTGTAAATTATTTCGACCGTTGTATCGGTTCCATGAGCTCTCGTCTGCGTAAAAATCCACTCGTCTCTCATATCCGTGATGTGCTTCGCAAGATAGGGCCGATTGTTGCTGAGAATGGAGATTCGATTACTCCTGAGAATGTCAAATCGATTCATGACTTCACTCATGAAGTGAATGGACAGATCACCGCAGGGAACTGACCATGAAGAAGTCCAACAAACAATTTTTCATAAAAAAGCCTCTTGTGCTCCTCTGTGCGGCACTCATTGCAGGGGTGGGGGCTCCGCTTCTCCGAGCTACGGTGGATGATTCTATCTCCTTTGCCTACGAGGCAGCACTCCCTTATTACAAGCAGGGTTTTTCGATTCGTAAAGATGCCTGGGGTGGTGATCTCGGTGTCCGTGAGCGCAAGGCTGTGAGTACCCAGCTCTTCAAAGGGAATACTTATTGGTTTCTCATGGCGACTGATGTGAAGGGAGCCACCCTTTCTGTCCATCTTTATGATGACAAGGGGAATCTTGTGGAGGCGGAGAGCTGGCAGAAGGGGCGTTTTGCCGGAGCCCGTCTTAATCCCAAGGCGACAGGTACTTATTTTGCCATCGTCCAGATCTTGAAGTCTCCCGAAGATCGTACGGCATGGGCGTTGGTTTACGGCTATAAATAAAAGCCGTTCTCGTTGAAGGCATCTCATCCCATCTTCTCTGTAAACTCTGCGAACGGAGCTTTGCGAGGGCAGATCTCTGAGGAGAACTCGCAACCTTCTGAGGTGAAGGTTATGACACTGGAGTTCGAGAATGCCCGCGCTCTCCTCGAACTCTATGGCGGTGATGAATCTCTTCTTCGTCTCATGGAAGAAAAAATGGGTGTGCGTATTACGACCCGTGAAGGTTGGTTGAAAATCGAAGGTGTAGTCTCGGTACTTGAGAGGGCAAAGAAGCTCTTCGATCAACTTGCCAAAGTGCATTCTTTGGGAGGAGTGATTGGACGAGCCGAATTTATTTTTGCGATGGAGAAATCTGAGGCCGGCCCTGGACTGGAGGGACTCTACAAGGAGCGCGTTCAATGTTCCTCACGCAAGCCCCCCGTCGTTCCCAAGACGGAATCTCAGGCAGAATATCTCCGTACCATTGAGACTCATGATATAACTTTCGGTATCGGCCCCGCAGGAACAGGCAAGACCTATCTTGCAGTGGCCAAGGCAGTCGCTGCCTTGAAAAGTGAAAAAATCAATCGAATCATTCTGACCCGTCCTGCTGTCGAGGCTGGGGAGGCCCTAGGATTTCTGCCGGGAGAGTTGCAGGATAAAATTCTTCCTTATCTCCGCCCGCTCTACGATGCCCTTCATGAGATGCTGGAACCCGAGGAGATCCAACGGGCCATCGACAAGAATATCATCGAGATCGCCCCGCTTGCCTACATGAGAGGGCGCACGCTCCACAAGGCTTTCATCATTCTGGATGAGGCACAGAATACGACGACAGAGCAGATGTTCATGTTCCTGACCCGCATTGGAATCGGCTCCAAGTGTGTCATCACAGGGGATCGCACTCAGATTGATCTTCCTAAGAACAAGCCGAGTGGATTGATTGAGGCGGTCAGTGCACTCAAGGAGACTGAGGGAATTGCCTTTCATCATTTCAGCGAACGCGATGTGGTGCGACATCCGCTAGTGAGAGCTATTATTGCAGCTTACAAAGATCATCGAGGCGTGAGAGAGAGTCGATTTAGTTAACCCTTTTCCAGTTCCATGTTCCGATTTCTTAAAAAACAACGCCTCGCTGCTCGCGGACTCAGTTGCGGGAAAACTCGTCTGGTTTCCAAAAATCGCTGGAATATGCCTCTGGAAATGGAGAACGGGATTTTGATCCGTGGCTTCCTGGTTCTTCTTGCGGCTGGAATTCTAGCTTTTTTCAGTACATCGGCAGGAGTAACGAATCCATTCAAGCATTTCATTTTTGCCCTGCTTATCTTGGCTTTGGCCGTGATCCAGCCAATGATAAGTGGAGATTCCGCGCTTCGCTGCAATTCTCGTTTGGCTCTCTTCCTTGGTATGATTCTGATTCAAGTGGGAATCGGGGAGGTTCTTCAGCTTCAGACAGTGGCAGGGCATCTCGACTCGCAGCTTCTACTTCTCATTCTTCCCTATGCCTTTGCGCCACTGACGATTTCGCTTCTACTCGGCCCGCAGGCTGGGCTTTCTGCCTGCCTGATCGGTGCGCTCTGGTGGGCCGTTCTCCATGTGACGGTAGATCCGGTGCCGTTGATGTTGGCACTGACCGGAGGGTTTGTCTCAGTCATGTTGACCCTACGGGTGCGGCGGCGTTCGAGTATTTTGAGGGCAGGTGCCTACTCCGGGCTTGCCGTCTGGCTTGTGGCCCTTCTTTCGGGAGTCATTGGCCCAATTTTTTCAGAAACCACTCCTTGGCTTCCTCTCTGGCCGATCAATTTCTCCATGATTGCCATTGGTGGAGTCGTTGCATTCGGGGTCGGATGTGTCACGGCTGTTCTGGTCAGCGGAGCCCTCCCAATGCTTGAACGACTCTTTGGAATTACCACGGAAATTTCTTGGTTGGAAATGGCAGATCTCAATCACCCCTTACTTCGCCGTCTTAGTCTGGAAGCACCTGGCACCTATCATCACTCCCTTGCGATGGCCAATTTGGCAGAAGCCTGCGCCGAAAAAGTTGGGGCTAATCCCACGCTCTGCCGCGTCAGTGCCTATTTCCACGACATTGGCAAATTAGCCAAGCCCGATTACTTTTCGGAGAATATGCCCTCAGGGGCGAATCCTCATGACGAACTGACTCCCACGATGAGTACGCTGATTATTCTCTCCCATATCAAGGAGGGGGTCGATCTTGCCATTCGCAACAAACTGAACCGGCGCATCATCGCAGGAATTCAGCAGCATCACGGAACGACGCTCGTGGAGTATTTTTACCAACGAGCCTGTCGGCAGGAAAGCGATGCACGGGCCGGCAGCAGCCTGATGAATGTGCGACCTGAGGATATTCCCAGAGTCAGCGAGGAGAGCTTCCGCTATCCTGGGCCCAAGCCTCAGAGCATTGAGGCCGTTATCTTGGGACTAGCTGATGCAGCTGAGAGTGCCTCACGGAGTCTCGAACGACCAACACTCCAACGCCTTGACGATCTGGTTCATGACCTCCTTCAAGATCGCATTAGCGATGGTCAGTATGATGAGGCTCCTGTCACGATGTGCCAGTTACAATCAATCGCTGAAAGCTTGGTCTCCTCCCTTGCAAGTATGCACCACAGCCGCATTGCCTACCGCAAGAGGGACGAGAAGAAAGAAGAGAGGAAGGATGAGGCAGGAACGCAGCTTGTTCGGGTTTGAGTTGGTATTCCTACAATTCCTTGCTCTGTGACGGAGATTTGATCAGAAAAGTTCCAGCCGCTGCCAGCACCAGAAGGACTGCTGAGGCATTGTAGGCAAACGAGAAGGACTTTGTCGTGTCATAGACATAGCCTGCGAGTTGCGAGAGGCCAAAGCCCCCGATGCCCCAAGCGGTGAAAACAAGACCGTAGTTCACGCCAAAATATTTTATCCCGTAGAGATCCTTGGTGAGCGAGGGGAAGAGGGCGAGATTGGCCCCATAGTTTGCTCCGAGCAGTGCGGAGAGTAGAATGAGAGGAGCTGTTGAAGCGAGGAAACCTCCTCGATGCACATGAGAGAGAAGCAGGATGCAGATTGCCTGAATGACCGCACAGCAGAAGAGCATTCTGGCGCGGCCTACACGATCCGAAAGCCATCCAGCAAGAATCCGTCCGCCGCCGTTACCGATTGCCAAGCAGGCTACGAATAAAAAGCCGAGTTTCATCCCAGCCTGAAAATCGACCATCTTTGCCAGTTTAGAAATAATCATGAGGCCCGCTCCCGCGCTACAGGCATAGAGGCACCAGATGAGGTAGAATTGTCCGCTGCCGAGCATCTGCATCGGAGATTTGTCAGGGAGAGGAGAGATCTTTTTGGTCTGACTCAGCGATTCCTCGGGAACATAACCAGACGGAGGTGCCTTCAGAAACTGTGAGAGAACGACGATCACGCTCAAAAATCCGATGCCGAATGCAGCCATCGTGAAGGGTAATCCGTGCGAGGTAATGAGGGCCTCGGCGAGCGGAGCGACATAGACGCTTGCAAGTCCGAATCCTGCGACAACAAGACCGGCGATCATCCCCGTTTGAGAAGAGGGGAACCACTTTACAGCAGGAGGAGTTGTCGATGAATAGCCGCAACCAAATCCCGCCCCCGCCAGAATACCGAAGCCAAGAATATAGCCCCTCGGGGTTGTCGATTGGGAGGCAATGAGCAGTCCTGCTCCCACGAGGAGACCTCCTGCTGTCGCAACAATGCGAGGGCCAAAGAGATCCTGTAATCTTCCCGCCGGAACCATCATCAGCGAGAAAACAAGGCATGCCACGGAGTAGGGGAGTGAGCGTTGTGCTTCGCTCCAGTGCCAATCAGCGGGGATGTTTTTACTCACCACGCTCCAGGAGTAGAGAACTCCCAGTGCGAGATTGATACCAAGTCCTGCCAGCGCAACACGCCAGCCCATAGTACGAGATGATGATGGGGGAATCATCCCGCGTATCTACGGGGATGGAAGAACGACGGAAAGGAAAATCTGAGAAAACTCTACAGCTTCACTCCGAATCTTTCCCCTTCCTTCGCATTCAGAGCAAAGGCGGCGAGTAATTCTGCAGTCTGTTCCAAATCCGAGAACTGAATCATTTCAACGGGCGAGTGCATGTAGCGGTTGGGCACGCCGATGGAGACCGTGGGAATGCCCCCCTTCTGCTTGAAGATCGCATCAGCATCGGTGCCCGACCAGCGGGGATTGGCCTCCACTTGAATCGGAAGATCAGCTTTCTTGGCAACCGCACGCAGGCGTTCATTGACCACAGGATGATTCACACTTCCGAGGCTCAAGACGGGGCCTTTGCCCATGAAGACTTCGCCATGTTTTGACTTGGAGCAGTTCGGGATATCGGTGGCGTGAGTGACATCAACGACGAGGGCGACATCGGGATGAACGCTGTAACCGACCATTGAGGCACCATAGAGACCATTCTCTTCCTGGATTGTGGAGACGGCAACGACCCGTGCCTTGAGCTGCTCTTTCTTGAGGAAAGCAAGACGGAGTCCTTCCGCTGCGGCCCAGGCCCCAATCCTGTTATCACATCCTCGTGCGGCGAATCGTCCTCCAGCCAGCTCTTGAAACTCTGCGGCATAGGTCACAGGATCACCAATCTGCACGAGCTTCTCCGCTTCTTTACGGGAGGAGACTCCGATGTCGATGTGCATGGCGTGAATCTCAGGCACTTTATTCCGATCATCCGGCTCCTGCATATGAATGGCCAAGAGTCCAGTGACTCCTGGCACCGGCCCCTGCGCTCCATGCACCGTTATGCGCTGTCCACGGATCAGGGCCTTATCGACACCACCGATTCCCTTGAAATAAAGAAATCCCTCATCCGAAATATGCGAGATCATCAGACCGAGTTCATCGACATGACCGCTCATCAGGATGGTTGGATCACCCTTTCCCTTTTTCGGATTCAGCGTGGCAAAGGCATTTCCATAAGCATCAATCTCGACAGAATCAGCAAACTGCCGGACATACTCCACCCAGACTTTCTGCCCTCGTGTTTCAAATCCCGAGGGGGAGGGGGTATTGAGCAGAGTCTTGAGAAACTCGTAGGGGGCATTTTTTGCAGAGGAGGAAGCTTTCTTGGAGGCGGATTTCATCAGTAAATGATGAAGGAAGAGTGAAAAATGATGAAGAAAGAAAGTTGGGTGGGTCAGGCTTTAGAGAGGAGACAAAAAACCTGAAGGTCAGAGGGTGTCGCGCATTGACACACATTGGATTTCTGATAAAAACACAAAGCTCATGAAATCAATCAAATCCATTTTTCCTGTCGCGCTTGTTGCTGCCGCTCTGATGTTCTCCGTCCGTGCCCATGCAGTACCACCGACTGACAATCCAGCCATCCTTACTACAAACGGTGCTATAAGCCCCTATGCCTATTCCTATGCTTGGACAAATATCAGTGGTAATACTAATGCTGCAGGAACGATCGGTTGGGCATTTACCGTAGGATCTGGAAACGATTTGCTCGTGGACATGCTCGGTTTCTTTGATGGTGGCGATGTGGCTCTGGGTGATGCTCATCCTGTGGCCTTGTGGGATTCTAGTAGCAATCTTGTTACAGAAGTCACTATCCCTGCAGGTGTCGGTACGAACTATCTTGCTGGTTATACTTATACCTCCGTCACCAACTCTGTCACTCTGACAGCCGGAAGCACCTATTATCTTGGTGCTTATTTCCCAGCGAACAACGGCGATAAGTTTCTTTTGCAGATTAATAATCCGGTAGGACAGCAATTTGACACGAATATCAGTTGGTTGAACCCTATGCAGACTATGTTTAATTCCAACCAAACAAGTATTGCTTTTCCGGATAACCACCTCGCCTCCAATGGTCTCTACAAGGAGTCATTTTTCGGCCCAACATTTCGCTTCACGACCGCTGCGGTTCCTGAACCCTCATCCTATGCTTTCTTTGGTCTGAGTGCTCTGGCTTTGGTCTTTGCTGCTCGAAGAGCCAGGCAGAGCTGAGAGAGGAGACAAAAAACCTGAAGGTCAGAGGGTGTCGCGCATTGACACACATTGGATTTCTGATAGAAAAACAACACTCATGAAATCAATCAAATCCATTTTTCCTGTCGCGCTTGTTGCTGCCGCTCTGATGTTCTCCGTCCGTGCCCATGCAGTACCACCGACTGACAATCCAGCCATCCTTACTACAAACGGTGCTATAAGCCCCTATGCCTATTCCTATGCTTGGACAAATATCAGTGGTAATAATGCTGCAGGAACGATTGGTTGGGCATTCACTGTAGGATCTGGAAACGATTTGCTCGTGGACATGCTCGGTTTCTTTGATGGTGGCAATGTGGCTCTGGGTGATGCTCATCCTGTGGCCTTGTGGGATTCTAGTAGCAATCTTGTTACAGAAGTCACTATCCCTGCAGGTGTCGGTACGAACTATCTTGCTGGTTATACTTATACCTCCGTAACAAACTCTGTCACGCTGACAGCCGGAAGCACCTATTATCTTGGTGCTTATTTCCCAGCGAACAGCGGTGATCATTATCTTGCGCAGTATAATAATCCGGTAGGACAGCAATTTGACACGAATATCAGTTGGTTGAACCCTATGCAGACTCCGTTTAGTTCCAACCAAACAAGTATTGCTTTTCCGGATAACCACCTCGCCTCCAATGGTGTCTCCAAGGAGTCATATTTCGGCCCAACATTTCGCTTCACGACCGCTGCGGTTCCTGAACCCTCGTCCTATGCTTTCTTTGGTCTGAGTGCTCTGGCTTTGGTCTTTGCAGCTCGAAGAGCCAGACAGAGCTAATACCAAGGAATCTCTGACGAGATTGAGTCACAGGAAAGTCTTATTCAGATTTTCCCATAGAGTGCCTCAATGTCTTCATTCTCTGAGATCATACTCGCCCAATCTTCTGCTCGGATGACATGGAGTGATTTTCTGGGAAGCTGAGGAGAGGAAGAGGGCTTCCTTGATTCAGATGGTGGCATCCTTTTGGGTGTCGTGGATTTTCTGGAATTAGTTTTCTTGGAGGGACTCATTGCAGGAGTTCTGAGTGGTTGCTTCATTACGCTTTTAGTGCGACCAGGACTTCATCGAGCATTTTCTTGGCATCGCCAAACAGCATGGTGTTGTTTTCCTTGTAGAAGAGCGGGTTGTCCACGCCTGCATAGCCGGAGGCCATGCCTCGTTTCATGACGATGGAATTTTTGGCCTTCCAGACTTCCAAGACGGGCATTCCAGCAATCGGGCTATTGGGGTCTTCCTGCGCCGCAGGATTCACAATGTCATTGGCACCGATCACCATGGCAACATCCGCAGCCTTGAATTCCTCATTGATCTCATCCATTTCCATCACGATGTCGTAGGGAACTCTGGCCTCAGCCAGTAGGACATTCATATGGCCAGGCATACGCCCTGCAACTGGATGGATGGCAAAGCAGACACTGACTCCTTTTTCACGAAGATGCTTGGTGATCTCATAGACCGTGTGCTGAGCCTGGGCCACCGCCATGCCGTATCCCGGAACGATGATGACGCTCTTGGCTGTTCTGAGTAGCTCGGCAGTTTCCGTTGCGCTGATGGGAGTGACTTCTCCTGCGGGTTCGCCATGAGCACCCGTGACAACAGTTCCTCCACTCGTTCCGAATCCCCCGGCAATCACGCTCAGGAACTGACGGTTCATCGCGCGGCACATGATGTAGGAAAGGATGGCACCGCTGGAACCAACCAGAGCTCCGGTGACAATGAGCAGATCGTTGTTGAGCATGAAGCCGGTCGCTGCCGCAGCCCAGCCTGAGTAGCTATTAAGCATGGAAACAACTACCGGCATATCAGCCCCGCCGATTGCCATGACCATATGGATTCCGAAAAGCAGTGCGATGATCGTCATCACGCTCAAGGCGATCATCCCCTCAGCGACCGATTCTGAACCAAGGAATTTCCAACCAAAGAAAATCACGATGAGCAGGCTCAGAAGATTGAGCCAGTGTCGGGCTGGGAGGAGGAGCGGCTTGCCTCCGATCTTTCCGGAAAGTTTCCCAAAAGCGATCAAGGAGCCGGAGAAAGTCACCGCACCAATCAAAATGCCGAGGTAAATCTCGGCTTCGTGAATCCCCTTCTCCGCACTGCTTAGGCCGAATGCAGCAGCGGGATCAATGTAGTTGGCATAGCCGACGAGTACGGCAGCGAGTCCAACTAGACTGTGCATCAGAGCCACCAGCTCCGGCATTTGGGTCATCTGTACCTTACGGGCAGCGACGAGTCCTATTGTGCCTCCGAGTGCCAACGCTCCGATAATCCAAGGGAGACCAGCCAGCGTGACACGAGGGCCGAAGATCGTGGCCAGCACGGCGAGGGTCATGCCGATCATGCCGTAGAGATTTCCGCGACGGGAACTCTCAGGATGAGAGAGTCCGCCGAGGCTGAGAATAAAAAGAATTGCTGCGCCGAGATAGGAGATGGTGGAGAGGCTGGAGGAGATCATGGCTTTATGGTTACTTGCGGAACATGGAGAGCATCCTGCGTGTGACGGCGAATCCGCCGAACATATTGATGGCTGTCAGGACAATGCCAAACAGCGCCAACGCCCGAATCAGGCTATCAGGACGCACCATCCCACCTGTCAGCGGAGGCGCAATCTGCATCAGTGCGCCGATAGCGATAATGCTGCTGATGGCATTGGTGACACTCATCAGCGGTGTGTGCAGGGATGGGGTCACATTCCAAACCACCATGTAGCCGATAAAGCAGGCGAGAACAAAGACCGTGAAATGGCCCAAGAAGGCTGCTGGGGCGTAGGCTCCGATTAGCAGGAAGAGGAGTGCTGCTACGCCAAAAATCGCTACGACATTCAGGGGCGAGGCAGGAGTTGATGCTGCTCCATGTCCCTTTGCACTAGCAGGGGTCGCTGAGGACAATGTCGTCGGTTTTGCCGGTGCCATGGAGAGAGTCGGAGCTGGAGGAGGCCAGGTAATGACCCCCTCCTTTATGACTGTGGTGCCTCGTAATACCTCGTCTTCCATATTCACATCGATAAAGCCATCTTTCTGCTTGCAGAGCTCTTCCGTCAGACGAAGCAGATTGGTCGAATAGAGTGTGGAGGATTGCTTTGCGAGACGGCTCGGCAGATCGGTGTAGCCAATGATGGTCACGCCATGTTTGACGACCACCTGCCCGGGTTCGGTCAATTCGCAGTTACCTCCCTGTTCCGCAGCCATATCGACAATGACGCTTCCTGGCTTCATGCTCTGCACCATCTCGGCAGTTATCAGCCTTGGAGCAGGTTTTCCTGGAATCAGTGCCGTGGTGATGATGATGTCCACCTCCTTGGCCTGTTTGGCAAAGGTCTCCCGCTGGGCTTTCTGAAACCCTTCGCTCATCAGCTTGGCATAGCCACCTGTGCCGGAACCCTCCTCTTCAAAATCCACGGAGACAAATTCTCCTCCCATCGATTTTACCTGATCGCCCACTTCGGGGCGCGTGTCGTTTGCCCGCACAATGGCACCGAGTCCTGATGATGTGCCGATGGCGGCAAGTCCTGCGACTCCTGCACCGATGACAAAAACCTTGGCGGGAGGCACCTTGCCCGCCGCCGTAATCTGCCCGGTAAAGAATCGACCAAAGTGATGCGCTGCCTCAATCACAGCACGGTATCCAGCAATGTTTGCCATCGAACTCAGGGCATCCAGTTTCTGGGCCCGAGAAATTCGAGGAACACTATCCATCGCCAACACGGTGATTTTCCGGGCTGCGAGGAGTTGGAGAAGTTCTGGGTTTTGAGCAGGCCAAATAAAGCTCACTAGGGTAGTTCCTTCGCGCATCAGAGCGATCTCTCCTTCACTTGGAGCCCGCACTTTGAAGATCAGATCCGAGGTGCTCCATAAAGAGGAGGCTTCCTTGATGATCTCTGCGCCAACGGCGCGATACGAATCGTCGCTGAAATTCGCTGCTTCTCCGGCCCCTGCTTGGACGATGACCGTGAAGCCGAGTTTGATGAGCTTTTCGGCAACATCAGGAACAGTGGCAACTCTTTTTTCTCCCAGAGCCGTTTCGCGAGGTATTCCAATGGTCAGTGGCATAAATTTCCTTTTAGTCTACTTGGGGTTATTTGGATAGTATTTTATCGATAAAATTATTTTATTGATTTTCACAGGGTAATCTTTTATTGATACAAATATATCGATATGGATCTTGCTTTACAGACCACTACTCCAGGGAGAAAGAGAGCTGTGATGCCTCGCGCCGGATCAGTCGAATTAGGGCTGTTGAAGAGAATTCTAGAGATGAACAAGTCATCACGAGGCTTGAGCAGTGCTGACACCACAGCTCCTTCGATAAGACTTCCTCGTGATCCTATTTTTTCGCCCTTGGCGAATGAACCCCAGTTGAACCCAAACCCTCATTACCATGGAAACAACCTGTAAAACAAACCCAGCAACGGGCGCATCAACGGAGGCTATCAAAGAGAAGATCGCCTTCATCACCAAACGGTGGAAAAACAAACGAGGAAGCCTGATCATGGCTCTGCATGATTTGCAGGGGCTTTATGGTTATGTACCCCGCGATGCCGCGCTCGTACTGGGAGGTGAACTTGGGGTTCCTCTTGCACGCATCTACGAGGTCGTCACTTTTTACAACTATTTCAAACTCGAGGCTCCTGGAAAATACATCATCTCCGTCTGCACAGGGACGGCCTGCCACATCAAGGGATCGAATGCCGTTCTGGAGGGTGTCGAAAAGGAATTGCACATCCATGAAGGAGAGAGCACGCCTGACAAGGAGTATCACTTGCAAGGGGTTCGCTGTCTCGGGTGTTGCGGACTAGCTCCTATCGCGACAATTAACGGCAAGGTTTATGGAAAGCTCCAATCCGACGGAGGGCATTACCTGATCGAACGCGCCCAGATCGACAAACCGATGGCTGATGTTCACGAGCAGGAAGCTTCTGAATAACCCTCATTTAATTTTCTCATCCACCAATAAAAAGACTTATGAAACCCGAAGAACTTGAAGCAAAGGCCGCCACTGAACTTGCCAAACAGGAAGCTTTTGCCGCACGACTGATCTGTTGCACAAGCACTGGCTGTCAATCATCAGGAGCCTCTGCCATTAAAACCGAGCTCCTAGCGGAGCTTAAAGCCAAGGGGCTGGAAGATAAAGTTCATGTGGGAGGCACTGGCTGTATGGGGCTATGCAGCAAGGGCCCCATGGTTCTGATGACTTCAAAAACACAGAAGGATGTTCTCTTCTCCGACATCAAGCCGGAGATGGCTTCCATGATGATTGAGCAGGTTGTCACGCCCGTGATCTCAGGAGAGACCATCGAGAAACCGACGGGGGATTTGGAGCATCATACGCTCGACCTCAATGATCCATTCTTCAGCCTTCAGGATCGTGTAGTTCTTGAAAATAACGGCAGAAGCTGCCCAGAAAAAATCGAAGAGTATATTGCTCATGGCGGCTATCAAGGTCTGAAGAAAGCTCTCACGATGAGTGCCGAGGAGATCTGCAAGGAACTTCTGGATGCCGGACTTCGCGGTCGCGGAGGTGCAGGATTCCCAACTGGCTTGAAATGGGACTTGGCCAGAAAAGTTGAGTCGGAGGTCAAGTATGTCATCTGCAATGGAGACGAAGGAGATCCTGGTGCCTTCATGGATCGCTCTGTTCTGGAGGGCGATCCCCACGCAGTGATCGAGGGAATGCTCATTGCGGCACGCGCCATCAATGCGACGCATGGTGTGTTCTATATCAGAGGTGAATATCCACTCGCGGTGGAGCGTATTGAAAAAGCACTCAAACAAGCCCGCGTTACCGGACTTGTGGGGAAAAATATTTTGGAGTCGGGTTGGAGTTTCAACTTTGAGATTCGCCTCGGTGCAGGTGCTTTCGTCTGCGGAGAAGAAACTGCTCTGATTGCTTCGATTGAGGGAAAGCGCGGCACGCCTCGTCCTCGTCCTCCTTTTCCAACCGTCAAGGGACTTTGGGATCAACCGAGCTGTATCAACAATGTGGAAACACTCGCCAATGTACCCCGCATTCTCCTGAATGGAGCGAAATGGTTCGCGTCGAAGGGAACTGAAAAATCGAAAGGAACAAAGGTGTTTGCTCTCACAGGCAAGATCAAGAACAACGGCCTTGTCGAAGTCCCCATGGGCATCACCCTGAGGCAAATCGTCGAGGTCATCGGCAGCGGAACCGGTACGGATCGGAAGATCAAAGCCATCCAAACAGGCGGCCCTTCGGGCGGCATGATTCCCGAGCATCAGCTCGACACGCCGGTGAGCTATGAACATTTGCAGCAGCTCGGATCAATGATGGGATCGGGCGGCATGATTGTGATCGACGATCACGACAGTGTGATCGAACTGGTCAAATTCTACCTCGAGTTTTGCGTCGATGAGTCCTGCGGTAAGTGCGCCCCATGTCGCATCGGAGGAACGCAGATCCTGCGGATTCTGGAGCGTTTTTCCAAAGGAGAAGGGAAACAGGAAGACTTTGCCACCATCAAGAAACTGGCTCACGCCATGCAGAAAGCCTCTCTCTGCGGATTGGGGCAGACGGCTCCCAATCCTGTTCTCTCAGCACTCAAACACTTTGAGTCCGAGTTTCTGGAGAAATGCCAGCAAGCCTAACCATTCCCCAACGCCACCTCCACCACGACAACAACAACACCATGATTCAAGCAATTATCAACGGATTTCCGGTCGAAGTAGCCGATGGATCCAGCATCCTTGATGCGGCCCGCCAGGTTTCCGTACACATTCCAACTCTTTGTAAGCACAAAGATCTCGATCCCACCGCCGCCTGCGGCATCTGCATTGTCAGGGTTAAGAACTCAACAAAGATGCTCCGCTCATGCTGCACGCCACTAGAGCAGGGTATGGAAATCACCACCGAAGACCCTGAAATCATCCAGGTTCGTCGCTCGGTGCTCGAAATGATCCTCTCCAAGCATCCGAACGAATGTCTTACATGCGGTCGCAATCAAGACTGTGAACTCCAGTCCTTGGCTGCAGATTTTGGAATGCGCGGAGTCGGTCTGGAAAATCTTGTCCCAGATCTTCCTCTCGATGATTCGACTTGCAGCATTACCTTAGACCCTCGCAAGTGCATCACTTGTGGACGCTGTATCCAGGTTTGCCAACAGAATCAAAATGTCTGGGCGCTGAGTTTTCTGAATCGCGGCATTGATACACGCATCGCCGCAGCAGGGGATATTCCCTTGGCTGACTCACCCTGTGTCCGTTGCGGACAATGTTCGGCCCATTGCCCCACCGGTGCTATTGTCGAATATGATGAGACCGTTCAAGTCTGGGAGAAGCTGCTTGATCCTGAGGTTCATTGTGTCGTTCAGATTGCTCCGGCAATCCGCGTTGCAATTGGCGAAGGATTCGGCTTTCCCGTTGGCACCAACCTGACAGGAAAAACCTACGAGGCCCTGCGCCGAATGGGTTTCGATACGGTATTCGATACGAACTTCGGAGCCGATGTGACGATCATGGAAGAGGCCAGCGAATTTGCAGAACGATTCCTGCATAACAAATCCGTCCTCCCTCTCATCACCAGTTGCTGTCCGGCATGGGTCGATTTCATGGAGAAATTCCATAGCGACATGATTCCTCATTTCTCCAGTTGCAAATCGCCACACGCCATGGTGGGGGCACTCACCAAAACCTATTACGCCGAGAAAATGGATATTGATCCGGCAAAGCTGTTTGTCGTTTCAATCATGCCTTGCACTGCCAAGAAGTCGGAGATCATTAGAAGCAAGGAGATGTCCTCATCTGGTTATCAGGATGTCGATGTCTCTCTGACCACTCGTGAACTGATTCGAATGATCAAGCAATCAGGCATCGATTTCAAAACCCTCCCTGAAGGAAACCCTGATTACCTTCTCGGTGAATACACCGGCGCAGGCACTATTTTCGGTGCCACAGGTGGCGTGATGGAGGCCGCACTCAGAACAGCTCATTTCCTTGTCACGGGAGAAGAGGCCGCTAAGGTCGAATTTCAGCAGACTCGCGGTCTCACCGGCATCAAGGAGGGAGAGATCATTATCGCAGGTAAGACAATCCGTATCGCCGTGGCCCACGGATTGGGCAATGTCGAGCAGGTCGTCGAAAAAGTCCGTGCAGCTCGCGACAAGGGAGAGGAGCCTCCTTACCATTTCATTGAAGTTATGGCATGTCCCGGCGGTTGCGTCGGTGGCGGAGGCCAACCTTATGGGGTTAACGATGAGATTCGTAAACAGCGTGCAGCAGGTCTCTATAAAGACGATCAGGAGGGTAAGTTGCGTTGCTCTCATACCAATCCCTTTGTGCAGCAACTCTATCGTGATTTCCTGGGCAAACCACTCAGCGAAAAATCCGAGCATCTCCTCCACACCACCTATCAACAACTACCCGCATACCGCCGATAGTTCCCACAACAAACTGATTCACACCTAAAAAACAGATCCTACCAAGGAGCAACCAGATCGAATGATGACTAACACAAAACCGACGAAACCAGGGAACTACATCTTGAGTGTTCCCGCCACGGAAGGCATAGACCCCCATCGTTTTGAAATCGTTGTCCAACTCATCGATGGCAAACTGGTGGCCATTGATGAACATGGTGCTGATTTTGGACCAGTTGATGAACTAAGAAACGACAGCATCTGGGTGAAGATGCCTAGAACAATAAAGCCGCGCGATTTTACAAAATTGACTTCAAGTCGGCGGCAGCTTGGGCAATCCAGAAAGACGACGAAGATCTCTCAATCGAAAACAAGAACGCTTCCTGCAAAAACCACACCGGTTCGCAAAAAATCCTCGTTCATTAATCCCGAGAAAATCTTCAAAACCCTTGAAGCTGCACGAGGGTGTGACATCAATCGTATTGATGAGATTTTGACGAAAGCACGCCTCATCAAAGGCCTCGATGCGGATGATGTCGCAGCACTGATGGAAATTCAAGATCCGGTGATGCTTGAAAAATTATTCGCCGCAGCGAGATTTGTGAAAGACGAGATCTATGGCAATCGGCTTGTGATTTTTGCACCGCTCTACATCTCAAACCTGTGCAAAAACGAGTGTTCCTACTGTGCTTTCCGTGCAGCGAATACCGAATTAAAGCGTCGCACGCTGAGCCAGGATGAAATTGCCGAAGAGGTGAAAATTCTCGTCGAGCAGGGGCACAAGCGGCTCTTGCTCGTTTCAGGTGAATCATATCCCGAGGAGGGATTTGACTATGTGCTCAAGGCCATCAAGACGATTTACAAAACGAAGAGCGGACGAGGTGAAATACGCCGTGTGAATGTCAATATTGCCCCACTCACGGTGGAGCAATTCAGGAAACTCAAGGCTGCCCACATCGGCACTTATCAGCTTTTTCAGGAAACCTATCACCCCGAAACCTACGCAACAATTCACACGGCTGGGGCCAAGAAAGATTACAACTGGCGTGTCACCGTGATGGATCGTGCGATGGAAGCAGGCATTGATGATGTCGGCATCGGTGTCCTCTTCGGTCTCTATGACTGGAAATTTGAAATGCTCGCCATGTTACAGCATATCAAGCATCTGGAGGATCGGTTTGATGTCGGACCTCATACAATCAGCGTGCCGCGCCTTGAACCAGCAGATGGTTCGGAAACGGCAAGCAATCCCCCCTACGCTGTTTCAGATGATGATTTTAAGAAAATCGTTGCCATTCTTCGTCTTGCGGTGCCTTACACAGGCATCATCATGTCAACGAGAGAGAACGCTGAGACTCGTCGTGAGACATTCGCTCTCGGTGTCTCACAGATTTCTGCCGGGAGTCGCAGCAATCCCGGAGGTTATGCAGAACTTGGTGAGGGTCATGATGGAGAGCAATTCCAACTCGGAGACCATCGCGCACTAGACGAGGTCGTGGCCGATGTTGCCTCTCTCGGTTATACGCCCTCGTTTTGCACCGCTTGCTACAGGATGGGGCGCACGGGAGCAGATTTCATGGATCTGGCCAAGCCTGGCCTCATCAAGAAACATTGCAGTCCCAATGCCCTTTCAAGCTGCATGGAATACATGATGGAGTATGCCTCTTGGGGCACCCGTCAGATCGGTGAAAAACATGTGGATCATGAACTCGCCACCATGGAGGGGAGGATCGGGAAAACCGCTAAAAATCTGGTCTCCCGAGTTCGCAAAAATGAACAGGATGTCTTTATCTGATCTTAACTAAGGAATTGCTGAAAAATCCTGTTGTCCTTGCTGAATAATGAGTTCCTCGTTCCGTGTTGAAAGAGATTTTCTGGGAGAACTTCCAGTTCCGATCTCTGCTCTTCACGGCATTCACACGGTTCGAGCTCTGGAAAACTTTCCTCTCTCCCTCAGTCCGGTTCATACGGAGCTTGCCCGAGCCTTCGGTACCGTAAAACTAGCCTGCGCGATCACCAACCGCTCCTTGGGAGCGTGGAGGGAGGATGAGGTCAAGGCTGATGCCATTGAGCAAGCCTGCCGTGATTTGAGCGAGGGAGAGCTTGACGCACACATCTGCGTTGATGCGCTCCAGGGTGGGGCCGGCACTAGCACCAACATGAATGTTAATGAGGTGTTGGCTAACCGTGCACTGGAACTGATCGGACATCAAGCTGGTGACTACCAGCGAATCTCGCCATTAGCTGATCTCAATCTTCATCAGTCCACCAACGACACTTTCCCAACCGCCTTGAGGCTCGCTGCCATCAGGATGTTGAGAAAATTGGAACAGACTATCGTGGCGTTGCAGGAATCTTTTCAGGAGGCTGAAAAACGATTTTCTCATGTGGTGAAAGTAGGTCGCACTCAACTTCAGGATGCCGTGCTGACAACTGTGGGGAGAGAGATGGGTGCCTATGCGGAGGCTATCAACCGTGACCGCTGGCGCATTTATAAATGTGAAGAACGGCTTCGTGTCGTCAATCTCGGTGGTACGGCCATCGGCACCGGACTGGCAGCTCCCAGACAATTTATTTTTCAAGCAGTTGACTCTCTCCGGGAGTTGACCGACATCGGATTTGCGAGGGCTGAAAATCTCGTCGAAGCCACGCAGAATGCCGATGTCTTTGTGGAAGTTTCCGGGATGCTCAAAGCCCATGCTGTTTCTTTATTGAAAATCTGCGGCGACCTGAGGCTACTCTCCTCGGGCCCAGAGGCGGGATTTGGAGAGATTCGACTTCCCGCCAGACAGGCTGGATCTTCGATCATGCCAGGCAAGGTGAATCCAGTGATTCCCGAGGCAGTCAGCCAAGTTGCCATGCTGGTGATGGGGTATGATTCAACCCTTTCGATAGCGTGTGCATCAGGAAGTCTCGAACTCAATCCGTTTCTCCCACTGGTCGCGCATTGTTTGCTCGAAAGCCTTGATATGCTCACCCGTGCCAATGACATCCTGCGTCGGTACTGCGTGGAGGAAATCACGGTAGATGAAGCTCGCTGCCGAAAACATGTTGAAAATTCCACGGCCACGGCCACAGCACTCCTTCCCGTGTTGGGATACGAAAAGGCCTGTGAAGTGGTTCGCCTTGCCCAGGAGAGCGGCACACGAATTCTTGAACAGGTTCTCTCAAAAGGATGGCTCACTGTTGAAGAGTTTAACGAATTGATCAGCCCAGAAGCCGTTGGATCATTGGGGAACCCTTCCAGAAACTCTTCACCACATCACTCCTTATGACTCCTACTTCCAAAAGCCTGCGCCTCCATATTGCTTTGTTCGGTCGTCGCAATGTGGGCAAATCTTCCTTGCTCAACGCCATTACCCATCAGGCTGTCTCCATTGTTTCCCCCGTGGCTGGAACGACAACAGATCCCGTCGAGAAGCCGATGGAGCTTCTTCCTCTCGGCCCTGTTCTTTTCATCGACACTGCTGGCATTGACGACACTGGCGAGCTTGGTTCCTTGCGTATCCAGAAGACCCGTCAGGTACTAGATCGTACTGATTTAGGAGTCCTTGTCGTTGAGGCCAGAGATCAAGGATGGGGAAGTTTTGAAGAAGAGATTTTAAGCGATCTTAGCAGCCGCAATATCCCGGTCATTGTTGTCTTCAGCAAAACCGATTCAGGAACTCCCGATGTAGCACTCATTGCACGCCTTGCCGAAAAGAAAATCCGAGTCGTTCTGACATCGGCCTCGGAAGGCAGAGGGTTGGCAGATCTGCGACATGCTTTTCTGGAATTAGCCCCGTCGGATTTTATTGAGAGTCCACCGATTGTGGGCGATCTGGTGGGGCCTGGCGAAATGGCGATTCTCGTACTCCCCATCGACAAAGAAGCCCCCAAGGGAAGACTCATCCAGCCCCAGGTGCAGACCATTCGTGATTTACTCGATAGCGATGCTTTTTGTCTCGTGGTCAAGGAGAGGGAATTACGCAGTGCCATTGACCGTCTGAAAGTGCCACCAAAACTTGTTGTCACCGACTCCCAGGCTTTTCTGAAAGTCGCCGCCGACACACCGCGCACGATTCCTCTCACGAGCTTTTCCATCCTCATGGCACGATTTAAAGGAGATCTGCTCGGATTAGTCCGAGGAGCTCTCGCTATCGAAAACCTACAACGAGATGATCGGATTTTGATTGCCGAAGCCTGCTCACATCACCCTATCGGTGAGGATATTGGCAGAGTGAAAATTCCCCGATGGCTTACCCAATTCGTCGGGGCAAATCTCCAGATAGATCATGTGCAAGGGCGGGATTTGCCCGAGGATCTCTCACCCTACAAACTGGTGATTCACTGCGGCTCCTGTATGTGGAATAGGAAGGAAATGCTCAGTCGTATGATGCGCTGCCAGCAAGCTGGAGTTCCGATCACCAACTACGGAATGGCCATTGCCTATAGTCTTGGAATTTTTGAACGGGCATTGGAGCCTTTTCCTGCGGCAAGGGAACTCTTTCAAATGACAAAATCGATGACACAAGGCAGGAGGCTGGCTGCATGAACGCCCCCTTGACGAAGGAAGAAATTCTGGGCTGGCTGCGCGAGAATGACACGACGCGTCTGGAAGAACTCTGGAAGCTGGCTAATGAGTCCCGCCGCAGCCATGTCGGTGATGCAGTTCATCTGAGGGGACTAATTGAGATCTCAAATTATTGCATCAGACGCTGCTCCTACTGTGGTTTACGAGCTAGCAACCGATCTCTTGGTCGATACCGGATGGAGGCTGATGAAATCATGGAGGCAGCTTATCAGGCTCACAAGTTTGGATATGGCACAGTTGTTCTTCAGGGGGGAGAAGACTATGGCATCACCAAAGATTGGATGGCCGGTATTATTAGAAGGATCAAAGAGGAAACCCCACTCGCCGTGACACTCAGTCTGGGTGAACGCACCGAGGCGGAACTCAAGGCATGGCGCGAAGCTGGGGCTGATCGTTATTTACTGCGCTTTGAAACCTCTGATCGCGCACTCTTCAATACAATCCATCCCCCCTCTGGCAATCGCACCTGTGATCGTATCGCACTCCTGAGATTGCTGAAGGAACTGGGGTATCAAACCGGTAGCGGTATCATGGTTGGCCTGCCAGGTCAGACATACGAGAGCGTTGCCAACGACATCATGCTCTTTCGAGAACTCGATCTCGACATGATCGGCATTGGTCCGTTTATTCCTCATCCGCAGACACCGCTTGGTACTCAGGCCAGCAATTCAGAATCTCTTCACGAAGAGCAGGTTCCTAATTCAGAACTCATGGTTTACAAAGCCATGGCCCTCACACGCCTTGTCCGCCCCGATGCGAATATTCCGGCCACTTCTGCTCTTGCGACAATCAACAAGCACAATGGACGAGAGCTTGGTTTGAAACGAGGCGGCAATGTCTTCATGCCGAATCTCACTCCCTTGAAATATCGGAAGCTCTACGAAATCTATCCGGCCAAGGCGTGCATTGATGAAACCGGTTCCATTTGCAATGGCTGTCTAACGGCTCGCATTCAGATGATTGGCCGCCATATTGGACAAGGCCCAGGAGGAAGACCCTCCAAACCTATTTTACAGGAATCCGTACAGCAATAGCTCAGCCCTTCAACTCGGAAGAGTTGAGTTTTTTCGAGAGAGTTGCTAGGGAGCAATAGAGATCCTCGTTCTGCACGATAATATTTTCGGGCACTTCCAGGTGAACTGGTGAAAAATTCCAGATTGCCCGAATTCCACCTTGCACCAGCAAATCCGCAACCCCCTGAGCTTCTGAAGCAGGCACAGTAATCACAGCGACATCGATTTTACGCTGTTGCACAAAATCAACCAGTGTTTCGAGCGAATAGACCTCCTTGCCATGAACAGGGATGCCGATTTTTGAATCATCATGATCAAATGCGGCGACGATCTTCAGCCCGCATTGTTCGAACTTGGTGTAGCCCATCAACGCAGATCCTATGCTGCCAGCACCGACAAGAATGCCATCATGGATCTTGTTCCAACCGAAAAAGAGCTCCAGTTCGTAAATCAAGTTACAGAGTACATAACCGATCCGAGGAGAGCTAATAATTCCTATCGACTCGAGGTCTTCAATGACCTGACCTGCTGGAAGCATCAGTTCTTGTCCGATGTCGGCAGCCGCAACGGTCTTGTAGCCGATGGCCTCCCAGTCCTTGAGAAATCGGTAATAGAGAGGGAGACGGCTTGCGATCTCCTCACTAGGAGCGGGTGAATTCAGGGTTTCAAGAGAGTAATTTGTTTTGTGCATATAGATATAGATATATCAATAAACATATACCTATTAAGATCAATTCTATTTTATCGAAAAAATAAAATCACCGAACGGGGGCCGCTTCCTGGAAATCGAAATAAAAATACCACCCACACTTTCCCTGAACTTGAGTATTGTCAGAGGATCTGCTGTATCATTTGCCATGAAGAAAAAAATCATCCCCAGCTCTCCCTCCCCGAAACCGGTCAAATCCAAAAAAATCTCTCCCCCAAAACGAACGGTTCAAACGGAGAAAATTGAAGCAGACAAACCGACTGCTATTTTTAAAGAGGGAACAAGACCAAGTCTTTCCTGCGTGAGAAGGCTCCCTTCCTATCTGCAACTACTCCGTGTTCTCCAGGCAGAAGGCCATGAATATGTTTCGGGAACGGTTCTTGCCAGTGTGCATCATCTCGCACCAGTTATTGTGCGCAAAGATTTAGCATTTACTGGAATCACAGGCACTCCGCGCATCGGATTCCAAGTGAAAGAATTAATCGTGGCAATTGAACGCTTTCTGGGATGGGACAATCAGAACAAAGCCGTTTTGATCGGCGTGGGAAATCTCGGTTCTGCACTACTCGGCTATCAGGGATTTGATAATTTCGGCCTTCAGATCGTTGCGGCCTTTGATCGTGATCCAAAAAAAATTGATAAATGGATTCATGATTGCAAGGTGCATCCGCTGGAGCAGTTGTCCCGATTCATCCGTCGCAGCAACATACGGATCGGAGTCTTAACAGTCCCGGGAGAGGCCGCCCAGCAGACTGCTGAAATGATGATCGAATCAGGACTTCTTGGAATATGGAATTTTACTCCTGTGAAACTCAAGGTGCCGGCTCATGTCGTCACTCAAAAGGAAGATTTGGCCGAAGGCCTCGCAGTGCTCTCTCATAGGATGCAGCATGCCTCAAAGGCAGTTCTGGAATAATCAGCTGCACATGATTCATTGTGAGACCTTGTCATTTTGTGTGTTAATAAAATATTTTCTTCACGATTGAAGAAATTCCTTGCGGCAGTCGAATGGATATTTTAATATCCATTACCTATGGCTGACTCATCTAATAAATACCCCGAAAATGTCGCAGGCCCTTATTACTGTGACGATCAATGCATCGACTGTGATCTCTGTCGAGAAACGGCTCCGGCCAATTTCGCACGCGATGAAGATGGAGGTTACACCTATGTCTTCAAGCAACCCGAATCCCCAGAGGAAGAAGCTCTCTGTGCGGCAGCATTAGAAGCCTGCCCCACATCGGCAATCGGTAACGACGGTTAATCGCGAACTCCAAAGCTATTCAGCCTCAGAGAGAGGAAGAATTCCTCAAGAATATTCAATATATTCAGGTTGGAACATTCTATCGGCGATGTCTCCTTCGAGATCTTGAGGCTCTGGGACTTGGGCCAAATCTTCGTGGAAAGCTATTTTTGCAACTTCCGTAGCAATACGAAGTGAGACATTCCTAATCCGTTTGAGGCTGGGATAGACCCTTCCCTCTGCAATCTCCGCATCCGTCACCATGTCAGCAAGCGTGCGCGCCGCCGCTAGGAACATGCTGTCGGTAACAATCCGTGACTGCGATGCGAGAACGCCAAGGCCGACTCCAGGGAAGATATAGACATTGTTCCCCTGCCCAGGAACAATCCGACGACCCTGATATTCCACGGCGGGCATCGGGCTTCCGCTGGCATAAATCGCCCGTCCAGCACTCCATTCAATGGCTTCTAGGGAGGTGCATTCTGCTTTGGAAGTAGGATTAGAAAGAGCAAAAATAATGGGATGCTGGTTCATCTCGGCCATGAGAGAAACGACTTCTTGAGTAAAGACGCGGCCAACGCCTGCTACGCCGATCAAGGCGGTCGGACGCACGATTTTCACAGCTCCGGCAAGGTCGCTGCATCTCTCCGCCTCATGGGCAAATTCAAGTTTATGTTCGGTCAGCTCCTTCGCTCGGGATGCCACGATCAATCCCTTGGAATCCACGAACCAGCATCTCTCTCTGGCCTGCTCAACAGGCATTCCACAAGAGACCAAGTGCTGGACAAAAAGTTGAGCAATCCCGAGACCGGCCTCACCAGCCCCCATGAATAAGATTCGTTGTTCCTCGACTCGAGATCCACTGGTACGAATGGCTCCAAACAGTCCAGCAAGGGCGACGGCGGCTGTGCCTTGGATGTCATCATTGAAGGAACAGATTTGATGACGCCATTTTTTGAGCAGACGGAAGGCATTGCTATTTCCGAAGTCCTCGAACTGAAGCAGGCTTCCAGGGAAGACATCTCCCACACTCTCCACAAACTCATTGATAAAATCATCGTATTCCTCTCCTCGGATACGCCGACGATTTAATCCGGTATAGAATGGATCGGAGAGCAATGCCTCGTTATCCGTCCCTGCATCGAGTGAGATCGGGAGGCAATAATAGGGATGCACGCCAGCACAGGCGGTGTAGAGTGCGAGTTTGCCGATGCAGATACCCATGCCATAAGAACCGAGATCTCCTAGGCCAAGGATGCGCTCCCCATCGGTTGCCACGATCAGCTTTGCACTCATGTTGGGCCAATGACGCATGACTTCTCGTACCCGTCCACGATCTTCAATGGAGAGATATAATCCCCGAGGTCGCCGGAAAATACTCCCATATTCGAGACAGGCCTGACCGACTGTCGGCGTGTAAATAATTGGCATCATCTCCTCGAGATGCAGATTCAGGAGATGGTAGAAGAGCACCTCGTTCCGCTGCTGAAGCATGGTGAGAAAGATATATTTCTCGAGATCCGTTGTCTGCCTTCTGAAGTTAAAAAGGACGCGCTCGGTCTGCTCTTCGATACTCAAGATTCGCGGCGGCAGAAGCCCACGCAAACCAAGAGAATCTCTCTCATGTTCTGAAAAGGCCATCCCCTTGTTAAGAAGAGGGTTGGTCAGCAATGCTGTCCCCCTGAGCAAGGAGTGTTCTCCTTCGGAATGAATCGGTTTGTAGGACATTGTTCTGGATGGGAGGTAGGGGGGGAATGTGTGGGAGGGGAACTGCAGGAGTGTTTACCCCGTAGCAACTTGCCAAGTCTGGAGGACGCGCAGGTAGTTGGCGCGTTCGTATCCGCTAGGATCGGGACATTTGCGATAGCTCATGCAGCCGCGAAGTTCCTCCACGGAGCCGTATTCGTGCTCTTCCATCCAGTTGTAAACGCCCACGATTACTTTCATGAGATGGCTCGGGCCATGTTGCAAGAGAGCGGAAACCATCTGAACGGTCGTGGCTCCCGACATCAAGGCCTTGATGGCATCTTCTACGGTATGCACACCACCAGAGATGGCGAAATCGAGCTCTTTTATTTCCTCAAGAATGGCCATCCAACGAAGCCTGAGACGCAGTTCGGAGGAATCGGAAAGCTGAAGTGAAGGCGTTACCTCCAGATCATCAATATTAATATCAGGTTGGTAAAATCGGTTGAAGAGGACGAGTCCGCGAGCACCACTGCTAGCCAGTCGTCGTGCCAGATTGGGCAATGAGGAGTAAAACGGGGAAAGCTTGACGGCGACGGGAATGCTGACGCGGCCTACGATGTTTTCCAAAATTTCGATCACAGAATTCTCAATCTCGGCACCGCTGATTTCTGGATTGGAAGGCAGGCTGTAGATATTGAGTTCGAGGGCATCAGCACCTGCCTGCTGCATCGACTCCGCCAAGGAGAGCCATCCTCCAGGTGAGACTCCATTCAGGGAGGCGATGACCGGAACACCGACGGCGGCACGGATGGCAGCGATCTGATCGAGATAACGCTCGGGGGTGAAGGCAAACTCCTCGGCTCTCGGGAAGTAACTTGGAGCCTCTGCAAAAGACTCCTCGTAGCTGAGCATCAGTGAATCCACACCGCGTTGATCCATCTCGATTTGCTCTTCAAATAAGGAACGGAGGATGATGGCCGAAGCTCCAGCATCCTCGAGTTGCTTCACGGTATCGAGTTTATCGACCATCGGGGAGGCCCCTGGCATGAAGGGGTGTGCAAGTTTAAGACCGAGGTAGGAGGTGGAGAGATTAATATTCATCGGATGGTTTATCAGTTTTTTGCGGCGGAGTTGGAGAGTTCTTCGGCAAGGCGCTGGAGGTAGCGGCGATGGTGATCGCATTCCTCCTGAGTGGCTGCGGCAAGAAGTTCGGCCTGCACGGGATCGCTGGTTTGCAACATCCGAAAACGAGCTTCATTGAGCAGGAATTTGGAGACTTTCACCTTAGGTTCTCCGGCATCCAGATGGAGGGCGGAGTGGTTGCCAAGATCCTTCCGAGGATCAAATCTGTAGAGCGGCCAGAAGCCTGTATCGACAGCCAGTTTTTGCTGTTCCATGCCATGACTGAGATTGAATCCATGAGCGATGCAGTGACTGTAGGCAACGACAAGTGAGGGGCCGGAGTAGCTATCGGCCTCGAGCAATGCCGCGAGGGTTTGACCATCTTTTGCCCCCATCGCCACGGAGGCAACATAGGCGGTCTGATACCCCATCGCCATGACACCGAGCTGCTTGCGAGGCACCTTCTTTCCATTGGCAGCAAACTTGGCAACTGCTCCCAGCGGGGTGGCCTTGGATTGCTGACCTCCTGTGTTGGAATAGACTTGGGTATCGAGCACCAGCACATTGATGTCAGCGAGCCCTGAGAGGACATGATCGAGCCCTCCATAACCAATATCGTAGGCCCAGCCATCACCGCCGATGATCCAAACGCTCTTTTTCACCAGGTAGTCGGAGACTTGAAGGAGTTCCTGAGCCTCGGCGGAGTTGACCGAGGCAAGAGCTGCGCGGAGTCCTCCAACGCGTTCTCTCTGATCTCGAATACCTGACTCCTGGGATTGATCGGCTTCGAGAAGAGTGGTGACAAGTTGATCTCCCACGGTGGGGGCCAAAGAGGCAAGTAATCTTCTGGCATGAGTGCTTCGTGCATCCACGGCGAGACGGATACCAAGACCAAATTCGGCATTATCCTCGAAGAGAGAATTTGCCCACGCAGGGCCTCGTCCTTGACCATTCACGGTGTAGGGAGTGGTTGGCAGATTACCACCATAGATTGATGAACACCCCGTGGCGTTAGCCATGATGAGGCGATCCCCGTAGAGCTGAGTCAGGAGTTTCAGATACGGAGTCTCTCCGCAACCGCCGCAGGCACCGGAGAATTCAAAGAGAGGCTCCAGGAATTGGCTGTTCTTGACCGTTTTCAGATCCAGTGTGGTACGATCAGCTTCCGGCAGGGAGAGGAAAAATTCAAAGTTCTCTTTTTCCTGCATCCTCAGCGGTTCTTGAGGAACCATATCAATGGCCTTATGGCGTGGATTGGTGCGATCCTTTGCTGGGCATATCGTCGTGCAGAGACTGCATCCGGTGCAATCTTCAGGAGCGACTTGAATGGTGAATCGCTTCCCTTGGAAATCTTGAGAACGGAATGCCGTTGACTGGAATGTTGCAGGGGCTCCTTCTAGTGATGCAGGGTCGTAGAACTTGGCGCGAATCGCCGCGTGAGGACAGACCAAGACACATTTGTTGCACTGAATACAAATGGAGGAATCCCAAGCTGGAATTTCCTGGGCAACATTTCTTTTTTCCCAACGGGCAGTTGCTGTGGGCCAGGTGCCATCCACGGAAAAGGCACTGACAGGGAGGAGATCTCCCCTTCCTTCCAGAATCCGAGCTGTGACTCGCTGCACAAATTCGGGAGCCTCCGCAGAGACTGTCGGCGGGACTTTGCGGGTTGCCGTGACATTCTCAGGAACCGAGACTTCGCTCAGGGCTTCCAATGTCTGATCGACGGCGGCAAAATTCCGCTGAACGATCTCGTCTCCTTTTTTCTTGTAGCTCTTGTAAATGGCATCCTTGATGCGGCTGATGGCCTCTTCGCGCGGAAGCACTCCTGAAATCGCAAAGAAACAGGTCTGCATGATGGTGTTGATGCGCCCTCCCATACCTGCTTTTTTGGCAACGGCATAGGCATCGATACAATAGAAGCGAATCTTTTTTTCCAGAATTTGCTCCTGAATTTCAAGCGGGAGCTGATTCCAAACCTCCGTAGGTGCATAGTGGGAATTCAGAAGAAAGACAGCTCCTTCAGCAGCACAATCAAGCACTGGAAGCCGATCCAGAAACGACCATTGATGGCAGGCCACAAAGCCCGCACGAGTGATCAGATAAGGTGCGCGGATTGGCTCAGGGCCAAATCGTAGATGGGAAATGGTGACAGCTCCCGATTTCTTGGAGTCATAAACAAAATAACCTTGCGCGTGATTGGAAGTCTCGCCGCCAATGATTTTGATGGAATTTTTATTGGCTCCAACCGTTCCATCAGAACCGAGGCCGAAGAAAACCGCACGGATCGTCGTCGGAGATTCGATGTCGAAGGTGTCGTCATAAGGCAAGGAGAGTCCGGTGACATCGTCATTGATACCAATGGTGAAATGATTCCTCGGTTTCTCAGCAAGCAAGTTGTCAAAGACCGCCTTCACCATAGCGGGAGTGAACTCCTTGGAGGAGAGCCCATAACGACCTCCGACGACGATGGGTTCGACTTCTAGTGAGAGCGTTCCCTCTGCTCGCGCTTCTGACAAGGCCGCAAGGATGTCGAGATGAAGCGGTTCAGCGATGGCCCCTGGTTCCTTCGTGCGATCTAGGACTGCGATACTCCGGCAACTTGGAGGAAGTGCCTGCACAATCTCAGAAGCTGGAAATGGGCGGAACAAACGAACTTGGATCATCCCCACCTTTTCGCCTCGCTCGTTGAGATATTTTACCGTTTCGCTCACAGTCTCGCTTCCAGATCCCATGATGATAATCACTCGAGTTGCTTCGGGGTGACCGGAATATTCGATAGCCCCGTAATAGCGTCCTGTGAGTTTTCCAAATCGCTCCATCAGGCGAGCCACCGTTGCAGGAAGGGCATCGTAATAGGGGTTACAGGCTTCACGAGCCTGAAAAAAGACATCGGGGTTCTGGGCTGTTCCCCGTAGGGTAGGGCGATCAGGAGTGAGGGCGCGGGAACGGAATGCCGCAATGCACGCAGGATCAATCATTGAGGAAAGAACAGAGTCATCAAGTTCCTCAATCTTCTGAATTTCATGCGAGGTGCGGAATCCATCAAAGAAATGGAGAAAGGGAATCAGCGACTCCAAAGTGGCGGCATGAGCGATCATGGCCATATCTTGAGCCTCCTGCACGGAGCCGGAGCAGAGCATCGCAAATCCAGTTTGACGGCAGGCCATCACATCCGAATGATCACCGAAGATCGAGAGCGCGTGCGTGGCAAGCGTGCGAGCCGTCACATGGAGACAGAAGGGCAGTAGCTCGCCTGCGATCTTGTACATATTGGGGATCATCAGCAACAGTCCCTGAGATGCGGTAAAACTCGTGCTCATCGAACCGGCTAGAAGCATTCCATGAATGGCCCCAGCGACTCCGGCTTCTGACTGCATCTGCACCATTTTCGGGATGTCTCCCCAGAGGTTTGGTTGCTCACGAGCAGCCCATTCATCACACGATTCGGCCATCGCCGAGGAGGGGGTGATCGGATAGATAGCGATGCTCTCGGATAGGCGATAAGCCACCGAAGCAACCGCCTCATTGGCATCTGTCATGGCGTATTTGGGTTTCATTTAAGTGTTCGGATTGGGATGTTGCGTGGTAGCGAGAGGTGTATCGCCAGCTTGGATAGCTGTAAGGGCAATCGTATAAACAATGTCCTCGACCAGGGCCCCTCGGGAGAGATCGTTCACGGGGCGTTTGAGGCCCTGGAGCATGGGGCCGATACTGATCACATTGGCACTCCGTTGCACCGCCTTATAGGTTGTATTGCCGGTGTTCAGATCGGGGAAAATAAAGACGGTTGCTTTTCCTGCAACTGCACTGCCGGGTGCCTTCTGGGCAGCGACATCGGGAATGGCGGCGGCATCGTACTGGAGTGGGCCGTCGATCAGGAGATCGGGGCGTTGTACTTTGGCGATGGCGGTTGCCTCGCGCACCTTCTCTACATCGGCACCTGATCCTGATTCTCCCGTGGAATAGCTAATCATGGCTACTCGTGCAGGAATGCCGAAACGCAGGGCCGATTCGGCACTTCTGATCGTGATGTCGGCAAGCGTCTCGGCATCGGGATTGGGATTTACTGCACAATCCCCGTAGATCAGAACCTGCTCGGGCATACACATGAAAAAAATCGAAGAGACCACCTTCACCCCAGGCTGAGTCTTGATGATCTGTAAGGCGGGACGGATCGTATTGGCGGAGGAATGCAGGGCTCCTGAAACGAGGCCATCGACCTCACCCAAGGCAAGCATGACAGTCCCAAGCCAAACAGTATCCTCCAGCATCTCTTCGGCATCCTTTGCTGTGAGTCCCTTGTGCTTACGCATCTCAACCAAGGGAGCGACATAATTGCCCCGAACGATTTCAGGGTCGATGATCTCGAGGGTTTCGGGAAGTTCGATCTCCTGATTTTTTGCGACCAAACGGATATTCTCGGGATTGCCGAGCAAAACACATCGGGCCATTCCCCGCTCGACGCACAAAGCGGCGGCACGAATGGTTCGCGGTTCCTCTCCCTCGGGGAGAACAATGCGACGAGGGGTCTTCTTGGCAAGCTCTGCAAGTCGGAAGCAGAAAGCGGCGGGAGACATTCTTGACTCCACGGGAACAGCACTGAGAGAGGTAATCCACTCTGTGTCGATATGACTGGCAATGAAATCCATGGAGAGTTGTGCTCTTTCGACATCGTCCGCAGGTATCTCCGTACTCATCCGACTGAGATGGGTGGCAGTTTCCCAGCTATTTGTGGAGACGCGGAGAAGAGGCAATCCTGTCTGCCATGCAGGTTGACAGAGATCCATGATATTTGCGTCGAGCAAGGGATCTCCTGTCAGCAGAAGACCTGCCATCGGGATCTTGTTCAGTGCGGCCATTGCCACGCCAAGAATCACATCAATCCGGTCAACGGGTGTGATGAGGATGGCACCAGGAACAAAGGTATGAATCGTATTGGGTACCGTACGGGCGATGAGCGAGATTTTTTTCGCCCTTCGGGTGAAGATCTCCCCTTCATTCAAGATCTTTGCATCCAGATACCGGCAGATGTCGATAGTGCGGCAGGCAGTAAGTTCCGGCTTCTGTGGAATGGAGGCAATGATACGGCAATGCTTAGGATTTTGCAGGCAGATTTCGCGAGTCCAGTCTTCCCGTAGCTCTTGCGGTGAGAGACGCGTGGCGGAAGCAATCCTATTGATAATACAACCGATGACTCCGGTTTTGCTGAAGCCTCCAAACTGCTGGGCGGCGATCTCAATGCGTTCTTCAACCTCAGCGGGAGTGGCATCCGCAGCAGAGCAGGCCAGAATAATCTCTGCACTCAGGGTGCGGGCCACATGGAGATTGAGTTCCGAAGTGTAACTGGAATTTGCATGAGGAATAAGTCCCTCCACCACCACCACATCCGCTGAACCTGCCGACTGGTGAAAAGCCCGGACAATCCGCTCTAATAATTCCTCCTGATGCCCTGTTCCGATCAGCCGTTCCGCCTCTTCAAGAGGAATCGGATCAGCAGGCCGTAACGCTGTGGTGGCCTTGATGAAATGAGTGGAGCGTTCTGGGCCGAGATCGGCTGTCGTGGGTTGTCCGATCGGCTTGTAAAAAGCGACACGAATACCGTGATTATCGAAGGCGCGGAAGAGCCCTAGTGAAATCGAAGTCAGGCCGCAGCCACTGCCGACAGGAGCGATAAAAAGGATGTGTGCCATTTAGTGAAGTTCCATGAATTTTGCGGTCTCTCTAGCGATGACCAACTCTTCGTTAGTGGGAATCACTAGGGCAAGGAGCCGTGAATCCAGTGTGCTAATCCGACCTGAGACACCGGCTCCATTCAGAGCATTGAGTTCAGGATCAAGCACTGGCCCCAGAATACGAAGATGATCGAGCGTGCGCTGGCGGATGATGGAGGAGTTCTCCCCAATTCCACCTGTAAAAATCAGCGCATCCACGCGGTCGAGAGCCGCGCTGACGGCCAGCAGATGTCGGGCAAGTCGGTAACAGAAAATTTCGACGGCAAGGTGTGCCTCCTGATTGCCCGCCGTTTCCTCCGCTAGAAGTGTGCGCATATCGCTGCTTATACCCGAGATGCCCAACAGTCCACTTTTCTTGTTCAGAATATCGGTGATCTCGGAGAGAGAGAGTCCGGTGCGTTGCTGAATAAATATCAGGACATTGGCATCAATATCCCCACAACGCGTCCCCATGACGAGGCCTTCCAACGGGGTGAATCCCATACTTGTGTCGGCACTTTTTCCCTCTCGTACGGCGCAAACACTGGAGCCGTTACCCAAATGTGCCGTGAGTAGTTGTAACTCCTCCAGCTTCTTTCCGAGCTGTTCTGCCGCTCTACTCGAAACGTAGCGATGGCTGCTCCCATGAAAACCGTATTTGCGCACGCGGTATTGTTCGTACCATTCTCGGGGGACACCATAGCGATAGGCACGAGGGGGAATGCTCTGATGAAATGCTGTGTCAAAGACCGCTACCTGCGGGAGATGAGGAAAGATTTTACGCGCTACATGAATGCCCAGTGCGTTAGCGGGTGCGTGAACAGGAGCAATATCGCTACAAGCAGCAATCGCTGCTTCTGAGGCATCATCCAGCAGAATACTTTCGTTGAATTGCTCACCTCCATTCACCACGCGATGACCCAAGGCATCCACGCGGAATCCACTCAGGTGTCGCAGAACCTCATCCAGAGCCTCAGCGTGACCAGCATCAGGAATTAGAAAGACATCTTTCCTTCCCTCGGTGTTCTTGATCTCTAAGCGGGCCTCAGTCTCGTTCAACCGCTCTGCGATTCCCGAAACTACGGTCTGCGCTGTGACCGCATCGATGAGGGCGAACTTCAGGGAGCTGCTCCCTGAGTTGATCACGAGAACGAGAAAATGGCTCTCGTTAATGTCTTCGGTTAGGAAATGTTCCATGAGAGATTTATGAGTTGAATCGGTTTTGATTTATCGATTTAATAATCCCTATTGAACAAAGTTCAAGATTATTTTTTAAAAACATTTTTCTTTACTCTCCGTATTTTCACTTGTCTTACAACTAAACACATAGCTTTCAAGCCCCTCCATCATCCAATCAGAACCTTTTATCTTTCACGCATCCTCACACTAAAAAATGAATACAACCGACACCTCTAATTTACAGGAGAGAATATCCACCCTTCTTTCCTCGTTAACCACGACAACGCTTGCAACCGTGAATCAGGAAGGTGAACCATGCGCCGCCGCCGTGTACTACGCGCACGATGAAAATCTGACGCTCTATTTTATTTCTGCAAAATCGACCCTTCATGGGGCTAATCTCCTCTCCCATCCTCGCCTGGCTGCAACGGTGTATGATGAGCATCAGGAATGGAAATATCTCTCAGGACTTCAACTCAGAGGCACCGCAAGACCTGTTGAGTTATTGGAATTTCCCCATGCAGCCACCATTTACACAAAAAAATATCCCTTTGTTTCTATGATGACCAAAGGATCGCCCGCTGAACTACTCAAGGCAATGGCTGCCATGACGCTCTGGAAGTTCACGCCAGACTGGATTCGCATGACGGACAATTCCCGAGGATTTGGATTCAAGGAGGAAATGAATTTTTCTGATAGCAAATGACCGATATTCAATCTTGATATAGAAACTGTATAAAAATGTTTGATGAGCACATTGATCTCTCTTCCAATAAATTCTGAAGTCCCACAAAAGCAGAGCCCAGAAAAACAGGGTCTCTACGATCCTCAGTTCGAGCATGACTCCTGTGGCGTGGGATTTATTTGTCAGATGAAGGGAGAACGAACGCACAATATTGTAAGGCAGGCACTCACAATGCTTGTCAATATGGATCATCGCGGTGCTTGTGGATGCGAGACCAATACAGGAGATGGCGCGGGCATCCTTCTTCAAATCCCTCACGCATTTTTTAGCCAGATCGCCAGTATCGAAAAATTCAGCCTTCCCTTCCCAGGTGACTATGCCGTCGGGATGCTCTATGTTTCGCCAGATCCCAAGACCCGTTCCTTGAGCGAGACTCTCTTCGAGGAAATTGTTCTCGCTGAAGGACTCTCCACCCTGGGATGGCGGGATGTTCCGACAGACAACTCTTCTCTCGGAAAGACAGCCACTGAAAGCGAACCGTTTTATCGTCAGGTTTTCATTGCCCGAGGAGAGAACTCTCCCACGGATGAGGGCTTTGAACGAAAACTTTTTGTCATCCGTAAAATTGCTCATCAGCAGATTCGCATCACGGGCAAAGATCCCTTTTGGTATGCCTCAAGTGTTTCCTCCCGCACGATCATTTACAAAGGGATGCTCATGCCGGAACAGGTAGGAAAATATTTTCTCGACCTAAGCGATCCCTTACTGGACACCGCCCTTGCTCTTGTTCATTCACGGTTTTCTACAAACACCTTTCCGAGTTGGGAACGGGCTCATCCCTACCGCTACATTGCGCATAACGGCGAAATCAACACTTTGCGCGGGAACGTTAACTGGATGAAAGCTCGCGAGCCGCTTCTTACCAGCCCGCTCCTTGGCGAGGATATTTCCAAGATTCTCCCCATTGTTAATCCTGCCGGATCTGACTCCTCGATGTTCGACAATGTTCTGGAACTCCTCGTCATGGGGGGGCGGTCGTTGCCCCATGCGATGATGATGATGATTCCAGAACCGTGGAGCGGTCACGAATCGATGTCCGAGGAAAAGAAGGCATTCTATCAATATCACTCTTGCCTCATGGAGCCGTGGGATGGCCCCGCCACGGTTGTCTTCACCGATGGCACGATGATCGGAGCGACGCTGGATCGCAACGGCCTCCGCCCCTCCCGTTACTATGTGACCAAGGATGATTATGTTGTCATGGCCTCTGAGGCTGGAGTGCTCCCCATTGAGCCAGAGCGAATTGCCAGCAAAGGACGACTCCAGCCAGGGCGTATGTTCCTTGTCGATATGAGCAAAGGACGCATCATCGACGATCAGGAAATCAAAGAGCAGATTGCCTCTGAAAAACCGTATCGCCAGTGGCTGGATGAAAATCTCATCAAACTTGCCGATATTCATAATGCCCCCGAGGTGAGGGAATCTGACCCCGAGACTGTGCTCCAACGCCAACTCGCATTCGGTTATACCTTTGAAGAACTCCGTAAGATACTGCTGCCGATGGGCAAGGATGGCGTGGAAGCAACCGGAGCAATGGGCACGGATATTCCTCTCGCTGTACTCTCCAAAAAAAACAAGCTCCTATACGATTACTTCAAGCAACTTTTCGCTCAGGTTACGAATCCTCCCATCGACTGCATCCGCGAAGAGCTCATCACCTCCTCCGTCACGACCATCGGCCCTGAGGAAAATTTATTAAACCCAACGCCAAAAAGCTGTCATCTGATCGAACTCCCCACGCCGATCATCACGAATGAGGAGCTCTCCAAGCTCCGCTATGTTGCCCAAGGAGAGTTCCGATCCGTCACGCTTCCGATTCTTTTTGATGTCTCACAGGGAACCATTGCTCTTGAAAACGCGCTGGAGGAGATGTTCCGCCAGGCCAGCCTCCAGATCGAAGCGGGTATCAACATCATCATCCTGAGCGACCGTGGCATGGATAAATATAACGCGCCGATTCCCGCGCTACTTGCTGTCTCAGGACTCCATCATTACCTCATCCGTGAAGGCAAACGAACCAGCGTCGGCATCATCCTCGAATCAGGGGAACCGCGTGAAGTGCATCATTTTTGCACCCTGATTGGCTACGGATGCGCGGGGATCAACCCCTATCTTGCCTTTGAAACACTCGATACCATGATCCAGCAGGGATTGCTCGGCAGTGTGGACTACACCACGGCCTGTAAAAATTTCGTGAAGGCTGCAACAAAAGGTATTGTGAAAGTGGCTTCCAAGATCGGGATTTCGACGATCCAGAGTTATCTTGGGGCCCAGATTTTTGAATGCCTCGGACTTCAACAAAAAGTCGTCGATAAATATTTTTCTGGAACGACCACCCGCATCGAAGGAGCCGATTTGGAAGCCATCGCCCAAGAGTCGATTTTGCGTCATCAGCAAGCCTTTACCGAACGCGTCGAACACGCCAACACGCTAGAAGTCGGAGGAGACTATCAATGGCGCAACGAGGGAGAGGCTCACCTCTTCAGCCCACAGGTCATTCACCAGTTGCAAAAAGCCGTTCGTACCAATGATTACGAGGCATTTAAGAACTACTCCTCCCTGGTTAACGAACAGATGGAGCAGATATTTACCCTGCGAGGATTGCTTGCTTTCAAGACTCAAACCGCTGTGCCTCTGGAGGAAGTTGAATCGGTGGAATCCATCGTCAAGCGATTCAAAACCGGAGCAATGAGCTATGGTTCGATCTCCCAGGAGGCCCACGAAAGCCTGGCCATTGCCATGAACAGAATCGGTGGCAAATCGAACACCGGAGAAGGGGGCGAGGATGCAGCTCGATACACATGGACTAACGAGCAGGGAGATAGCAAAAACAGCGCGATCAAGCAGGTTGCCTCGGGTCGCTTTGGCGTGACGAGTCTCTACCTGACCCAGGCCAAAGAGATCCAGATCAAGATGGCCCAGGGAGCCAAACCGGGTGAAGGAGGGCAACTACCAGGGGGCAAAGTCTATCCTTGGATCGCTAAGGTGCGCCATTCTACCACGGGAGTGGGGTTGATTTCCCCACCCCCGCATCATGACATCTATTCCATCGAGGATCTCTCCGAGCTCATTCACGATCTCAAGAATGCGAATCGAAAAGCGCGTATTAGCGTCAAACTCGTTTCCGAAGTTGGCGTAGGAACAATCGCTGCGGGCGTTGCCAAAGCCCATGCCGATGTTGTGCTGATCTCCGGTTTCGATGGGGGCACTGGAGCCTCTCCTCAGACATCCATCAAACATGCCGGTCTGCCATGGGAGCTCGGACTTGCCGAAACCCATCAGACACTTGTCCTCAATAAACTCCGTTCCCGTATTGTGGTGGAGACGGATGGACAGCTCAAAACGGGCCGCGATGTCGTGATTGCCGCTCTTCTCGGTGCCGAAGAATTCGGTTTTTCAACAGCCCCCCTCGTCACTCTCGGATGCGTCATGATGAGAGCCTGTCATCTCAACACCTGTCCCGTGGGTGTTGCGACACAGGATCCTAAACTTCGCAAAAATTTCACCGGTGACCCTTCCCATACGGTGAATTTTATGCGCTTCATTGCTCAGGAAGTGCGCGAGCTGATGGCGCAGCTAGGATTCCGTTCCATCAACGAAATGATCGGTCGCACCGATACTCTCGATCAGCGTCGAGCACTCGATCATTGGAAAGCCAAAGGGATTGATCTTTCCAAGATTCTCTACTCCCCGCCAATGACTCCTGAGGCTGGCCGTTATTGTACCGAGCCCCAAGATCATGGTCTTGAAAAAGGGATGGATCTCTCCCTCCTTCTCGAGAAATGCCTGCCTGCCATCGAACGCGGAGAGAAGGTGCATCTCGAACTGCCGATCAAAAATACCGACCGCGTTGTAGGAACTATCCTGGGAAGCGAAATCACAAAGCAGCATTGGAACGGCCTGCCTGATGATACCGTGCATCTCAAATTCCAGGGGAGTGCTGGCCAGAGCCTTGGAGCATTTATTCCAAAAGGAGTCACCATCGAACTGGAGGGAGATGCCAATGACTATGTCGGGAAGGGCCTGAGCGGAGGTCGCATTGTGATCTATCCCGATGCCAGATCTACCTTTGCTGCCGAAGAAAATATCCTCCTCGGAAATGTCGCTCTTTATGGAGCCACCTCGGGAGAAGCCTTTTTCAGAGGCGTTGCCGGAGAACGCTTCTGCGTCCGCAATTCCGGCGCACAGGCTGTCGTGGAGGGTGTGGGCGATCATGGTTGCGAATACATGACAGGTGGCAAAGTGGTGATTCTCGGCGCGACAGGCCGCAATTTTGCAGCCGGAATGAGCGGAGGCGTTGCCTATATTCTCGACGAGGATGGGAACTTCGCCTACCGCTGCAACAAACAGATGGTTGGACTCGAACAACTCACCGAGGAGGAGTCCGACGAACTTCAGGATCTCATCCAAAAACACGCAGAGTTGACCGGAAGTAAGAAAGCCTCTCGGATTCTCGAAACTTGGGAAACTTCGTTACCTCTCTTCATTAAGGTCATGCCCAAGGATTACAAACGCGTCCTTCAGGCCATTGATGCAGCTACAGCGAAGGGACTGAGCGGCGATGATGCTCTGAATGAAGCCTTTGAAATGAATGCCCGTGATGTCGCCCGTCTCGGCGGCGGATAGTCGAAGAAACGGAATTCAATCACCACTATCTCAACGACAACTTCACAGCACCATGGGAAAACCTACAGGCTTCTTTGAATACCAGCGCGAACTCCCCGAGGATCGCTCTCCACTCTCCCGTCTCGGCGATTGGAATGACATTCATACCCACCAATCCGACGAGGAGCTTCGCACTCAGGGAGCCCGCTGCATGGACTGCGGCGTTCCTTTCTGCCACACGGGCAAGCTGATCTCAGGCATGACAAGTGGTTGCCCGATCAACAACCTCATCCCGGAATGGAATGATCTGGTCTATCGAGGACTCTGGCGCGAAGCCCTCGACCGCCTCCACAAGACGAATAACTTTCCTGAGTTCACAGGCCGCGTTTGTCCCGCTCCATGCGAAGGTTCCTGCGTCCTCGGCATCATTGAGCCTCCAGTCACGATCAAAAACATTGAGGTCTCCATCATCGATAAAGCGTGGGAAAATGGCTGGGTGCTCCCTCATCCTCCTGCAAAGAGGACGGGGAAAAAAGTTGCCATTGTCGGCTCGGGCCCTGCCGGTTTGATTGCCGCCGCACAACTCAATCACGCCGGTCACAGTGTGACCATCTTCGAGCGCGCCGACCGTCCCGGCGGATTGCTCATGTATGGAATCCCCAACATGAAATTAGAAAAAGAAGAGGTCGTCATGCGTCGCATCCGGCTCCTCGAAGATGAGGGAGTAAAAATTCTCTGCAATACCAGCATCGGTAGCGATCTCCCAGTAGAGCAACTCCGAGAGGACTTCGATGCGATCCTCCTCTGCACGGGGGCTACCAAACCACGCGACCTTTCTCTGGAGGGACGCGAGCTTCAGGGAATCCATTTTGCGATGGATTTTCTGACAGAAAACACCAAATCAATTCTCTCAAATTCCAGCAACACAAGTTTCATTGATGCCAAGGAAAAGGATGTTGTGATTATAGGCGGAGGTGATACCGGAACCGATTGCGTTGCCACTTCCCTACGCCACGGCTGTAGCTCCGTGCTTCAACTTGAGATTTTGCCAAAACCTCCCCTTGCTCGCACCCCGGACAATCCTTGGCCCGAATGGCCGAAGACTTACAAAATGGATTATGGTCAGGAAGAAGCTGCTGCAAAGTTCGGCAGCGATCCACGCCTTTATGCCACGATGGCTACCAAATTTGAGGGAGAGACTTCGGGAAAAATCAAGGCCGTCCACACCGTTCAGGTTGCATGGGTCAAAAACGACAAGGAACAATTCATCCCCCAACCTATCCCTGGAACCGAACGCATCATCCCAGCTCAACTTGTCTTACTTGCAATGGGATTCCTTGGGCCGGAAGAACCTCTCATCAAGGCTTTCGGTCTCGCCCAAGAGAGCAATACCACGATCCGAGCAGAATATGGGAAATACCAAACCAGCATCCCAGGAGTCTTTGCCGCAGGAGATTGTCGCCGTGGTCAGAGCCTTGTGGTCTGGGCCTTCAACGAGGGGAGGGGAGCGGCGAGAGAATGCGACCGCTACCTCATGGGCTCAACCGAATTGCCATAGCCCTCCTTGGGATTATTTTCTCTCTCTTTTTTGGGAATTTATCCATGCTGCTTGAGAGATGATTGTTCAAGTCTATGAAATTCAGGCTCCTGATGAGGCTCTTCTCATGGCTGAGTGCGGAGTCGATCACATTGGTGGAGTGATTCTTTCCACTCAGGAGTGGAAAATCCCTGATCTCAGGGAATCGGTGAGTCTCATTCGCGAGGCAGGACGAAGGAGCAGTATCATTCCTCTCTTCGGAAATCCCGAAGCCGTCTATCGAGTGATTGAATACTATAATCCCGACATCATCCATTTTTGCGACAGTCTGAATCATGGAGTAAAAGTGAATGAGCACGCTGTGGCGGCTGCGATTGCCTTGCAAGAGGGAGTGGCTGAACGCTTCCCCTTAGTCGAGATCATGAGGACGATTCCAATAGCCACTCCAGGTCAGGGTGACTTTGTGCCAACTCTAGAACTCGGACGAAGGCTTGAAGCTGTGAGTGATTGGTTCCTGACCGATACGCTTCTCATTGAGGAGGCTCAGCCTGTGCCTGGCCATGTTGGCATTACAGGAAAAATTTGCGACTGGGATGTCGCCTGCGATCTTGTCACACAGAGTTCCATTCCTGTGATTTTGGCTGGGGGTCTCTCACCAGAGAATGTGGCCGAAGGAATTGCCATGACGGCTCCGGCAGGAGTCGATACCTGCACTGCTACCAATCTGCTTGATTCCGAAGGAAAGCCGATTCGCTTTCGTAAAGATCCTGAGAAAATCCGCCGGTTTGTCGCTGCCTGTCGGGGCTAACGGGCTAATCTAGCGGTGGTTGATGAGATTCTGGGTAAGGAGCTTCGGGATAAGAAGGAGCCGCGCTGGGCTCTGGATTCTGAACTCCGAGAGGTTTTCCTTCGCGAGGGATATTTTTTCCGCGACGGCGATTAGGACGAGGTTTGCGAAGTCGGCCTCCTCCCTCTCCTCCTTTGGGGGGCTGTTGTAAGACATTTGCTTGCGTCGAATCTGTCGCCTCTCCTTGCAAATCACGGTCTGTCTGCAATGGCTCATCCTGGGCGAAGGAATCACCACCGGCATGACTATCCTGATCAGAGGCATCGTCGCGTGAATTTTCGGGTTGATTCTGCGGTGGTCGTTGCTCCTCTCGTGGAGTCAGGCGCAGAGGAGGGCGATCTTCTCGGCGTTGCTGCTGAGGATTCTGATGCTGCTGTCGTGGAGGCTGCTGAGGTTGAAAGTTTCTCTCCTGAGCCGCTCTTTTATGCATGGCAGAGGCAATATCTTTCAATGCTGCGACGAGATGGGTGCCGAGATCGCCTTCGGGTTCATGGGCAGTCTCAATGGATTCTGAGACTCCCTCGACGGCACCAGTAAGACGGTCGAGTGAGAATTGTATGCCTTTGAGGCTTGCTGCGATGGTGCGTAAAAGCTCTTGCTGGGTTTGATGAAATTCGTGCTGAGTATCGGATTCGGAAGTGTTCATGGATGATGAATGGAAAAGTCTCTATCTTCTGAGTGGGCGCAGGAAGAGGGGTGATTGGCGAGTGATTTGTGGGGTCTGAAAATTTCTTTTTGGAGCTCAGGTTCGGCCTCTTTGAGATGAGCTTGGAGACCTTTAATCCAAAGGAGCAATGCATGCCAATGGATTCCAAAGATGACCTGAAGTGTAAGCAGAGGATATTTTAATGAAAACCCCAGAAGCGTGAAATCAGAGAGCTCAACCCGTTTGCCTGTGAGGATGCTGATGAGCTCACGATTCTCGCCTCGATAGTCATCAATGAAGACCTGAAGTCGCTCATTCGGCAGGTGAAAACTAAAGTCGAACTCGAGATCCAAATCCGAGAAGGGAGAGACATAGAAATGCTTTACCACACGGGTCTGGAAGGTTCCCTCGGAAGAGAGTGGGACAAGGTAAGGCTTCCATTCGCCGAAGGTATTGCCAACTTCTGCGACCGAGGTGAGAGGCTTTCCCTCAGTATCAAAGCAGAAGTAGATGGAGATGGGATTGAAGACATAGCCGAGGATTCTGGGGAGAGTCAGAAGCAGAATGCGTCCGATGGGTTCCGTGATGCCCTGAGTGCTGAGATAGAGGGTGATATTTTCACGAAGCGATGCAGAGCCAAGGCTGATGTGATCGCTCTCTTGGAAGCTATAGAATCCCGGACGATTGATTTTGAGGAGGCGCAGGGAGCGATCCAGAAGATGAAGCTCATCAAGATCAATCAGGAAGTAGAAAAGATGGTAGAGGAACTCATGGTGCTTCGGTGCCAAGCGGCGATGAAAAACGCTGCACTCGTAAAGAGAGGAATTCATGAGAGTAGGGATTTTTTAACAGCCGTGGCTGCATCGAATCCCGAGAGACAGGCATCTTCGTGAAATCCATACCGGAAGTAACTACCGCAGAAAAAGAGTCTGCCCTGGTGATTAAGGCGTGGCAGCTCGCGCTGAGCGCGGATGGCATTGAGCGTGAAGATTGGATGCTCGTAGGTCGTGCTGTAGAGCACGGATGCTGGATCAATGCTCTCTGCGCTATTGAGTGAGACAAAGTAATCTCGTTTTCGCGAAACTCCCTGAAGCGCGTTCATCCAATAGTGAGTGGATGCTCTGCGGTGCGCTCGTTGATTGTTTTCCACTCGGAAATTCCACGAGGCCCATGCAAGGCGTTTCTGCGGCATGACCGAGGTATCGGTGTGAAGATGGGTCTCGTTGCGTTGATACTGAAAAGGAGAGAGGAGACGGATCTGTTCTGCGGTGGGATTTTTTAGAATCCTCAGGCTCTGATTGGCATGGGCTGCCAAGATAACCGCATCGAAGCGTTCTCTCTTGCCGGAGGCTGTATTCACCCAGGCACTATCGCCATTCTCCTCCACGGCAATGACGGGATCATCGAGGAGAGGTGCGCCGAGTCTCTGAATCATCTTCTGCACATAGGAGCGCGATCCACCATCGACAGTGAACCAAGGATGATGTGTCGTAATTCCAAGGAAGCCGTGATTTTGAAAAAAATGCAGGAGCGTCGCTGCGGGAAAATCGAGAATGCGTCCCGGCTCTGTGGACCAGACGGCAGAGCTCATCGGGACAAGATAGAGTTCCAGAAAATCACTGCCAAAGCGGTGCCGCCTGCAGAACGAGGCAAGGTCCTCATCTCTCTCGTGTGCCGTGTCGCCTTCGGCTTCATCTCGTAGCCACTCTCGGCCCACGCGAAAGAAACGCATGATCTCTGCGACGAGAAACAGGAAGCGAGGGCTGGCGATATTGCGCCGTTGGGCAAAGAGCTTGTTGAGCCCCATGCCGTTATATTCAAGTCCTTGCTCGGGATGTTGCACACTCAGGGACATCTCACTCGGTTTGATGGCGATGTCGAGTTCTTCAAAGAGTCCGCAGAGATTGGGATAGGTGATCTTGTTAAAGACAATGAATCCGGTATCAATCGCAATCTCTCTACCCTCTTCCTCGACGATGACCGTATTGCTATGACCGCCAGGACGGGAGTCGCTCTCAAAAAGCGTGAGCTCCGCGATCTCCTTCATCCGCCATGCACAGGAGAGGCCCGCAACGCCCGTGCCCACAATCGCGATGCGGGGGCGGCGAGGACTACCTTCCATGAGAAATCAGAGTTTCTTTTTGGTAAGCACTTTCGGGAACTCGCTTGAGATCGCTGATAATGCCAAGCAGAGAGAGGAATTTCAGTGCGTAATAAGTGGGATCAATCTCCCACCAGTAGAATCCCTGGCGGGCTGAGGATTGATAGCGGTGGTGGTTATTATGCCATCCCTCGCCGAGTGTGATGATCGTGAGTAGGAAACTATTGCGGCTATCATCACCGGTGTCATAACGCGGTGTGCCAAAGACATGGGCGAGAGAATTGATGCAGCAGGTGCCGTGGAAAAGAAGCACCGTGCTGATGAATCCCCCCCAGACGAGCATTTGCAAACCGGAGGTCTGGAGCGAGGGATACATGGCTTCAAGGAGAACGCCGAGTCCATAAGTCAGGAGTGCTACGAGGAGCGGGCCGATGAGATCGAAGCGGTTGAGAAAAACGAGTTCGGGAAATTTTGCCAGATCGGGGATCAGCTTGTAATCGGTGGGGAAGTTCCTGCTGCTGGTCATCCAGCCGATATGCGCCCAGAGAAATCCCTTTTGCCGTGGTGAATGAACATCAATCTCCTCATCGGAGTGGGCATGGTGATGGCGATGAACCGCTGCCCACCAGAGGGCTCCGCGCTGGACACAGAGCAGCCCGAGAAGGGCAAAGAGGAACTGCACGGGACGGCTTGCCTTGTAGGCTTTATGGCAAAAGTAACGATGATAGATGCCGGTGACGAAAAACATCCGCACGACATAGAGCAGCGCGCAGACTGCAACGGCTACAGGACTAAAGCCAACCCAGAGGACACCGAGACATCCAAGATGCAAAATAATAAATGGGATGGTACGCCCCCAATCCATCCGCTCAGGGAGGGCACGCGTCGCCTCGACTCCCGCAGGAAAATAGTCTGAATCAATAAAGCGCAGCAGTGAGATGAACGCTTGCATGGTATTTTTTACGAGATCAATCCAACGAAATGCCAAATTCGTCAAGGAGTCTTCGGAGATCATCGGAGCCGTAATATTCAATGGCGATGTGCCCTTTCTTTTCGGAATGATGCAGCGAGACGCGAGTGGAAAAACGATGCTGGAGTTTATTCTCCATATGCTTGAGTGCGGGGGGAAGCTCCACGGCTCCCCGTCCAGAGCCAGCCTTGCGCTTGCCTGGGCGTTTGCTTCCGGCGAGATGATCGGCAACCATCTGCTCAGCATCGCGAACGGAGGCACTGCGACGGATGAGCTGCTCGGCGAGGAAGCGTTGCTCTTCGGGATTCTTAATCGCAAGAAGAACCTTGGCATGACCCACGGAGAGACGGCCCTGGGTGAGATGATTCTGCACTTCGGAATCGAGCTCCATGAGACGCATGGCGTTGGCGACGGCGGCGCGGCTTTTGCCCACTCGGTGGGCGATCTCCTCCTGAGTCAGTCGGAATTCCTTGGAGAGACGGCTGTAGGCGGCGGCTTCTTCAATCGGATTCAGCCCCTCTCGTTGGAGATTCTCGATCAAGGCCAGCTCCAGGACTTCCTGATCGCTTGCCTTGCGAATGATGACAGGGGCCTCGGTGAGGCCGACTTCCAGAGAGGCGCGGAAACGGCGTTCTCCGGCAATGAGCTCGTATTTCCCGCTGGCCATGCGGACGATCAGCGGTTGAATGATTCCCCGTTCGCGGATCGAGTCGATCAGTTCCTGAAGCTGCTCAATCGGAAACTCCGTGCGCGGCTGAAGCGGACTTGGAACGATCTGATCGAGTGGGATATTCTGAATTCGTTCGCCCTGCTCTTCGGCCGGAACCGGTGCGGCGACGCGGGTATTGATCAGGGCACCAAGACCTTTGCCTAGTCCCTTCCCGAGGCTTTTGCCCAAGGTTCCTGAGCCACCATTTCCAGAATCTTTCGTTGCCATCCACCCACCGTAGAGCATCGTGCATTAGAACGGGAAGAAAAACTGATTCCGGTTTTCTAAGTGAAGGATCATCATGAGCCGATGTTCCGCGAATTGGATCTCATTTTGCCCAATGTGGCTTATGCTGGGCCGATGCAGATGGCCCTGGATGAGTCTCTTCTCGGCGAGGTCGTGCGGCCCACGCTCAGAATTTACCAATGGGAGGGGCTAGCCATCAGCTTCGGTTATTTTCAGAAAATAGCTGAAGTCCGGGCACTTCATCCCGATCTCCCACTCGTCAGACGCTGGACAGGTGGTGGAATCGTGGAACATGGCAACGATCTCACCTTTTCACTCATGATTCCTAAGGGAGATAACCACGCATCGCTGGCCCCTGCTCTCTTCTACCGGGAGCTGCATGGGTGTCTGGCTCCGTGGCTTTCGGGAATCCTTTCTTCCGAGGTCTCTCTTGCAGGGGAGAAAGAAATTCGTCAGGGAGAATCCTGCTTCACGGCTCCCGCTCGCGATGATCTCCTTTTGGGCCATCAAAAGATCCTCGGCGGTGCCCAGAGGCGAAGTACCGGAGCGTTACTCTATCAAGGAAGTCTTCAGATGATGGGTGATTCAAAGAGCAAAACGGACATTTATGAGCAAATGGCCTGCATTCTGTCTGCCTCAGTCTCAGGAATCAAACTCTCTGAGTCATTGATAAAAAACGCGCACTCTCTGGTAGAATCCCGCTATGGAACCAAGGCTTGGAACGAGCGGAGGTAACGCACTCGGCGAGAGCTGAATGCCGAGTGCTAGGCTATTAGGGAAGAAAGAGAAATAATATCTACCAGGAATTGCTTGCCTGGCCGTTGCTACGCATAAGTTGCATCAAGAAATCAGGAATTATGAGGGTTTTCCCTAATAGATCTGATTGTTTAATTTCTTAATCTAAAATTCTTCGGCCTCCACTAACAGCCTACTCTCCCCTCCATCTCCGCAACTTGTTGAACATCTTTGTCGCCGCGACCGGAGAGGTTGATGATAATAAGTTGATCAGGTGCCATGGTCGGAGCGACTTTGATAACCTCGGCAATGGCGTGGGCTGATTCGAGGGCAGGGATGATTCCTTCGAGGCGTGCGAGTTTATGGAAGGCAGCCAAAGCTTCGTCATCGGTGGCGTAGGAGTAGTTCACGCGGCCTGCATCCTTGAGGAAGCTGTGTTCTGGCCCAATAGCGGCGTAGTCGAGACCAGCGGAGATGGAGTGCGTCAGTTCAATCTGGCCATCTTCATCGGCGAGGAGCCATGTTTTTGTGCCTTGGAGGATGCCGAGTTTTCCACCTTGGAATCGTGCGGCATGTTTTCCTCGGATAATGCCGCTGCCGCCCGCTTCGACACCAGTCATCTGAACATCTTCGTCATTAAGGAAGGGATAGAAGAGGCCGATGGCATTGCTCCCGCCGCCGACGCAGGCAATCAGGAGATCGGGGAGGCGTTCTTCTCGGAGGAGGATCTGAGAGCGAGCTTCATCGCCGATGACTCGATGGAAGTCACGGACGATCATGGGATAGGGATGAGCGCCGAGTGCCGAGCCGAGAATGTAATGGGTGTCGCGGACATTAGTGACCCAGTCGCGCATCGCTTCATTGATTGCTTCTTTGAGTGTGGCCTGTCCTGCGGTGACGCCAATAACTTCGGCTCCAAGAAAGCGCATTCGGGTGACATTCAGGGCCTGTCGTTCCATATCGACCGCTCCCATGTAGATGCGGCATTGGAGTCCGAAGCGAGCTGCTGCTGTAGCGGTTGCCACGCCATGCTGACCAGCACCGGTTTCGGCAATGATGCGGCGTTTTCCCATACGACGGGCGAGGAGGATTTGGCCGATGGCGTTGTTAATTTTATGCGCTCCGGTGTGGAGGAGGTCTTCGCGTTTGAGATAGATTTTGGCACCACCGAGTTCCTTGGTCAGGCGTTCTGCGAAATAGAGTGGCGTGGGTCGTCCTGCAAATTCATGAAGGAGTGAGGCAAGCTCCTGGCGGAAGGCGGGATCTTTCCTGGCGGCTGAATATTCAGTTTCCAGCTCTAGCAACGCTGTCATCAATGTCTCGGGGACAAAGCGGCCGCCATAAGGGCCGAAATGTCCATAGTGATCGGGAAGATTGGTAAGATTGCTAAAATCGGGTGCGGCAGTTGACATTGCCATCAACTATGGCTTGGAACCTCTTCGCTCGCAATCCCGCATCACAACTGACCGAGCAGCTTCGTAATGACCCGTCGATGGGGGGAGGGGATGGCGATGACATCGAGGTCCTCAGCGTGGAATCCTCGCAATCCCGTCGTCGAGATGGAGCGCGAGGCAAAGACCTTCATCGTGACGCGGTAGCGGGTGATCGGATAGGTGATCTCAGCCACGGTGCGGCCTACAGGCTTGGTCTCGCCAAGTTCAGGGAGAATCCAGAGTCCGCGCCAGCGAGGGCCACTTGATTGCTGGAGAAAGAGCTGGTTGTTTTTCCAAAGCCAAAGGCGGTGCTCAATGAGCTTCGTGGTGACGGCTCGCGGAGATTTTTTTGGCAATGATTCCGGCGTGCTGGCCAAGCAGGTTTTTTGCAAAGGACAGTCGTTGCACTGAGGTGCTCCTGCTGTGCAGAGCATGGCTCCAAGATCCATCAATGCGGAAGCGATGGCGCGGGAACCGAGTTTTTTTGAAATGAGGAAAAACTCCTTCGCAATTGCTTCCAATGCTGCCTTCCCTTCTGCCGTATCAATCGGAGTGTGCAAATTACTCCAGCGCGCTAAGACACGGATGATATTCGTATCGAGGACAATTGCAGGCTTGTCATGGGCAAAGGCCAGGATTGCCCCCGCCGTATAGGCTCCGATCCCAGGGAGGGTAAGAAGAGCGGACTGATCATCAGGAATCTGACCTTGATATTCGGCAACGATTACCTTCGCTGCCTGATGTAGTCTGCGGGCGCGGGAGTAGTAGCCAAGGCCTTCCCAAGCTGAGAGCACCTCCTGCTCTTCCACGGCGGCGAGAACCAGGATCGTCGGAAATCGCTCCATCCATTCCAAGAAGCGCGGCTTCACTGTCGCTACCGTTGTCTGTTGAAGCATGAATTCTGAGACCAAGACATGATACGGATCGTGGCTCTCGCGCCACGGCAGATCATGGCGGCCATGGAGCTTGTGCCATTCCAGGAGACTCTTTCTGGCTGAAGCGACTCGTACAGCTTCGTTTTTTGAAATGCTCTTCTCCTTGTCCACAAGTGGCTCGTAGGGCAGTTTGGAACGAATCGCAAGTCTAGGAAATCGCATACCCATTCTCATTTTCAATGCCACCGCTTCATTCTCACACCGTTCCCTTGACTCACGCGCAGGCGGAACTGCTCCGTACGGCATTGCTCACACGGGGATTTGAGTTTGAGGAGAAACCGTACACGCTCTTTGCCGCCAGCAAGGAGAAGCTAAATGTTGCCGTTTATGAGAAAGGCCCTAAGGCATTGCTTCAGGGGCGAGGCCTGGAGGATTTCATCACATTTGTTCTGGAGCCAGAGGTGCTCGGCGAGGCTCGGCTGGGCTACGAAGAGGTGCATTCGCCTGAGCAGTTCACGCCACATTTCGGTATTGATGAGAGTGGTAAGGGAGATCTCTTTGGGCCGCTTGTCATTGCCGGAGTCTATCTCGATGGTGATCTCTCGAGGCATCTCCGTGACGCAGGAGTGCAGGATAGCAAGGCGATCGGTAGTGATAAAAAAATTCGTGATCTCGCGACGATGATTCGCAAATCAGGGGCTCCTTCTGAGATCATCGTCATCGGGCCCGAGAAATACAACCAGCTCTACGCAAAGATTGGGAATCTGAATCGCCTGCTCGCCTGGGGCCATGCTCGGATCATTGAGAATCTCTGCATCCGTGTCCCCGACTGCCCCCGCGCCCTCTCGGATAAATTCGCCGATGCTCGTGTCTTACAAAAAGCACTTCTAGAAAAAGGGCGTACGATCCAGCTCGATCAGCGCACGAAGGCGGAGAGCGACTACGCGGTGGCTGCGGCTTCGATCCTGGCGCGCGAAGGATTTATTAACTGGCTCGATAAACATGGAACCGAGTTTGGTGTAACGCTGGCCAAGGGAGTCTCCGCAAAGGTCAAATCTGCCGCCGCCGAAATCATCACGCAGTACGGAGCCGACATGCTTCCCAAAGTGGCCAAAATGCATTTCAAGACAGCCTCAGAGGTTTTAGAGCAAGTGGCGCAAAACAAATAGAGGGAGTTCCTTTCCCCAAAGCATTCGTTCTCTTGGGTTGCATCCTCATGGTGAGAAATTTTACGATCAAGTGAATGTATTCGTCTCAGGAAATTTCAGCTTCGTCTCTCTGTTCTCCGATCAGGGAACTTCAACCGTCATCAGAACAATTCGCTGCTGAGGCTGCGGAGTATCCTGTCGTTCCGGTCTGGATTGAGTTGCTGGCCGATACGGAAACACCTCTTTCTCTGCTTGCGAAGCTTGGTACGGAGGTTCCTTCATTCTTACTCGAGTCTGCCGATCAGAGCGATCTGGTGGGGCAATATTCCTTTGTCGGTGCCGGAGCGCGAGCCGTGATCGAGTCCAGAGGCGATCAGGTAACGCTCACGAATTTCAAAGGTGAGCGAACGACTTATCAGGCGGCTGATCCTCTCAAGGAGCTGGAAAAGTTCATGGAGCAATACCGTGCAAAACCTCATCCCGAACTTCCAGGATTCGCAGGAGGAGCTGTCGGCTACCTCGGGTATGAGTCGGTGAGGCGATTTGAGCCCTCGGTGCCCGCTGCTGCGACCGATGATCTTAATTTGCCGGAAATGTTTTTTGTCATTGCGGATACAGTCGTGGCCTTTGATCACCACAATCGCCGCATTAAAATCATCGCTTCGGCTTTTCCGTCAGAGCTTGGAGTCGAGGTATCACGGGAAGAGGCTATAGGAAGGATTCAATCGTTGCTGACGAAATTTGCGCTCCCACCAACGCTCCGACCTTTTACCACTGGAGTTCAGGCACCGACGCTTCCCGTAACAAGTAATCTAACACGAGCTGAATATGAAGGGGCTGTGGAAGCCTCGAAAGAGTTCATTCGTGCGGGAGATATTTTTCAGATTGTACTCTCGCAACGCTTCTCTGTCCCTTATGCAGGCGATCCCGTGCATCTCTACCGCGCACTACGATTTGTGAATCCCTCGCCCTATATGTTCTGCATCCGAATGCCTGGGGGCTATTCGCTGGTTGGTAGTTCTCCCGAAGTCCATGTGAAGGTAACGGATGGGCTGGTGCAGATCAGGCCGATTGCTGGGACTCGCAAACGGGGAGAGACTCCAGAGGCTGACGAGGTATTATGTCGTGAGCTTCTCGACGATCCCAAGGAACGGGCTGAGCATCTGATGCTCGTCGATCTTGCTCGGAATGATGTCGGCAGAATTTCCTCTTACGGGAGTGTGCAGCTCACCGATTTTATGACGGTTGAACGCTACAGCCATGTGATGCACATTGTCTCACATGTGACAGGGAAGCTCTCCGGCGATCACTCGCCACTCGATGTGCTACGGGCGACTTTCCCTGCCGGAACAGTCAGTGGTTCGCCGAAGGTGAGGGCCATGCAGATTATCAGCGAGTTGGAACCGACAGCTCGCGGCAGCTACGCCGGTGCCATCGGCTATCTTGGATTTGATGGCCAACTTGATTCTTGCATTGCACTCCGCACGATCTTGCTGAATGAAAACGAGGAGATCGCATTCGTTCAGGCAGGAGCTGGGATTGTGGCTGATTCCATGCCCGAAGCGGAATTTGAAGAGACGGTGAACAAGGCCAAGGGTGTCATCCGTGCAATCGAGTTGGCTACGGCCACGCTGGCCGCTACGCTCTGATTTTATCAGCGATTTCTTATGATCCTTGTCATCGATAACTACGATTCCTTCACTTACAATCTCGTTCAGTATTTTGGCGAGCTTGGAGCTGATCCGCTTGTGCGCCGCAATGATGAGATCACGATTGCAGAGATTGAGGTATTGAACCCCGAGCGTATCTGCATCTCCCCCGGCCCCTGCACGCCTAAGGAAGCGGGAATTAGCAGCGAGGTGATTCGTCAACTTGCGGGGAAATATCCGATTCTCGGGGTCTGTCTTGGCCATCAATGTATGGGAGATGTCTATGGGGGAGAGGTGGTGCGGGCTGAGCGACTGATGCATGGAAAGACCTCACCGATTTTGCACAATGGGAAAGATCTTTTTGCAGGATTGCCGAATCCCTTCGAGGCAACGCGTTACCATAGTCTGCTGGTGCGTCGAGAATCGTTTCCCAACTGCTTGGAGATTACGGCGGAGACGGCAGAGGGAGAAATCATGGGGCTCCGGCACAAAACACTTCCTCTCTGGGGGGTTCAGTTCCATCCTGAATCGATCCTGACAACTCACGGCAAGGAGCTTTTGCAAAATTTTCTGCGACTCTGAGTCTCATTAATGAGAAACTTCCCTAGACTCTTGAAACTTTCGTCTGTTTCAGGCGTTTACTATTAATCAATGAAACGAATTTTCTGGTGGGGACTTCTTCTCCTGATCCTCTGTGGTCTGACTTGGAAGTTAACGCATCACCAGGCAAGCGATGGTTCGCAGGGAGGGAAAGGAGGAAAATCTGGGCATCTGGCGATTCCTGTGACGATGATGTCTGCCAAGACGCAGAATTTTCCAATCTACCTTGATGGACTCGGTACTGTTCAGGCTTACAACTCGGCTCTTGTCAATGCACGGGTCTCTGGACTGATTCAGGAAATCCGGTTTCAGGAGGGGCAGGAGGTGAAGCAGGGGGATGTCCTTGTGGTCATTGATCCTAGGACATACCAGGCTCAGTATAATCAAACTGTTTCTAAAACCGCTCAGGATACGGCCCAGCTTGAGAGTGCCAAGATCACGCTCGCTCGCGATCTGGGGCTACTTGAGAAGAATGTCTTGGATCATCAGACCTTCGATACCCAGAAATATTTGGTCGATCAGTTGCAGGCAACCGTCCAATCTGATCAGGCGAATCAAGAGTTTGCAAAATCTCAGTTGGACTGGACGCAGGTGACAGCACCGATTTCTGGTCGTACGGGAGTTCGTCAGGTCGATGTAGGAAATCAGGTTTCAGCGGGTGGAGGCAATAACGCAGGTGCGCCCAGCACGATCGTTGTGATTAATCAAATTCAACCGATTTATGTGTCCTTCACTTTGCCTCAGCAAGATCTTTCACAAATTCGGGAGTCACTCCTTGCTCAGAAAATACTGAAAGTAGTCGCTCTGGATAGGAACAACCAGACGACCCTTGCCACAGGCACCCTGAGCGTGATTGACAATCAGATCGACCCTGCGACTGCAACCGTGAAACTCAAAGCTCTCTTTGCCAATGAGGATGAGAGGCTCTGGCCTGGGCAATTTGTGAATGTTCGGCTTCTCGTGGCGGAACATGCTGATGCAGTGGTAGTACCCACACAGGCTATCCAACTTGGCCCTGACGGATCGTATGTTTATGTAGTGGTGGGAGAGAATAAGGTGAAAATCTGTCCTGTGGTTGCTGGCCCTTCGGAGGGAGGAATGACGCTTGTGGAATCAGGTCTGGCCAAGGGGGAGATGGTTGTCACGGATGGCCAGTATCGGTTGCAACCAGATTCCGAAGTGCAGGCGGCTCCTGGGAAAACAACTGATCTCTTTGAAAAATCTTCTTCAAAAAATCAGTAGTCATTCTATTTAACCAACCGCGGAAGCCAGAACACGCGATTCATTTCATGAATATTTCCGCGCCCTTTATTAAGCGACCGATTGCGACATCACTCTTGATGGTCTCGATCCTTTTGCTCGGTTTATTGGGATACCGACTTCTGCCTGTTTCGGCACTGCCGACGGTTGATTTTCCAACCATTCAGGTGACATCCCAATATCCAGGAGGAGATCCTGAGGTGATGGCCTCGCTGGTGACGGCACCTCTGGAGAAGCAGTTTGGACAGATCAGCGGACTGGCCTCGATGAATTCGATCAGTTCATTTGGAACCTCAGTGATCACTCTCCAGTTCGTATTGAACAAGAACATCGATCAGGCATCCCAGGATGTGCAGGCAGCAATCAATGCTGCAGGCGGTGTGCTTCCTAGCGATATGCCGAATCCTCCGGTCTATAACAAGGTGAATCCTGCCGATACGCCGATCCTGACGCTTGCAATCACTTCGGACACCCTCCCAATGGTGCGGGTGAATGACTTCGTTGATTCGGTGTTGGCACAGAAACTGAGCGAACTTCCTGGCGTGGGACTCGTGACGATTCAGGGAAATCAAAAGCCAGCCGTCCGAGTTCGATTGAATCCCTCTGCGCTCGATGCACAGGGCCTAAGTCTGGAGTCCGTGCGCAGTACTATCAATCTGGCCAATGCCAACGCGCCCAAGGGGAGCTTCGACGGAGTCAGGCAATCCTTCACCATCGGCGCAAATGATCAGATCAAAAGCGCGGCAGATCTTGCTCCTTTGATACTCGCCTACAATACGAACAACAACGCGCCGGTACGATTGAAAGATGTCGCCACTGTTGAGGATGGCGTGGAGAACTCGCTGATTCAGGCATGGTTGGTAAATAAAAATCATGCTTACCAGCAGGCGGTATTGCTCGATATTCAACGGCAACCTGGGGCCAATATCATCAACACGGTGGATCGGGTGAAGGCGATTCTCCCTGCGCTCACTAGCTCCCTGCCGCCTGGCATTCACATCTCGATCTTCTCGGATCGGACGGAAACGATCCGTGCTTCGGTGAATGATGTGCAGTTCACGCTGCTGCTGACTGTGGCTCTTGTGGTGCTAGTGCTTTTTCACTTTTTGAGAAAACTTCGCGCCACTCTGATTGCCAGCGTCTCTCTTCCTCTCTCGCTCTTGGGAACCTTCGCCTTCATGACGCTCGCGGGATTTAGCCTCGATAATCTCTCCCTGATGGCACTGACCATTTCCACAGGATTTGTCGTCGATGATGCCATCGTGATGATTGAAAATATCGTCCGTTATCTTGAACAAGGAGAGTCCCCTCTCCAGGCAGCATTTAAGGGTTCGCGGCAGATTGGCTTCACAGTGGTTTCACTCAGTATTTCGCTGATAGCGGTGTTCATTCCCCTGCTCTTCATGTCGGGAATCGTCGGAAGACTCTTTCGGGAATTTGCGATCACGCTCAGCTGCTCCGTTGTGGTCTCGGCCATTGTCTCACTAACGCTCACCCCGATGATGTGTGCGAAGATGCTACAAGCAGAGAAAAAGGAGAGAGAGACTCCTTTTCAACAATGGCTGGAAGGAGGTTTTCAATCCCTGCTAAGCAGCTATGACCGATCACTTCTTTGGGTGCTACGACATCAACGGGCGACCTTGGCCGTGGCTGTGGCAACGCTGGTGGCGACAGGTATTCTCTTTGTGATGATTCCCAAGGGATTGCTTCCGCTTCAAGATACAGGGCTTCTGATTGGAGTGACAGATGCGGCTCCGGATATTTCTTTTTCCGCGATGCTGGAGCGGCAAAAAGAGCTCTCGCAGGTTTTGGAACACGATCCTGATGTTCTGCGTGTGGCGGCGTTTGTTGGTACGGGAGTCGTGAATCCCACCCAAAATACAGGTCGTCTCTATATCGTGCTGAAGCCACGAGAAAACCGCAGCAGTATGGCGAAGATCATCACCCGTCTCGCGCAGGAGGCCTTGACTGTTCCGGGAATCAGTCTCTATCTCCAACCTTCCCAAGATCTCCAGATCGACACGCGCATCAGCCGCACCCAGTTTCAATACCTGCTTGAAGATGTGAATGCAGAGAGGCTTCGTGAATGGCTTCCTAAGCTTTTAGAGAAGCTCCGACGGGAGCCAGGCCTCATTGATGTGGCCAGTGACCAGCAAGATCTCGGTTTGCAACTCGACATCACCGTCGATCGGATTGCAGCATCGCGGTTGAATGTGCCGATTCAAGCGATTGATGAAACGCTCTACGATGCATTTGGACAGCGGCAGATCTCGGTGATGTACACCCAGTTGAATCAATACCGAATCGTGATGGAAAATTCGGAAGCGTTTCGAAATTCACCCGAGGCTTTGAAGAAAATTTATGTCAGTTCTACGAAGGGAAAGCTCGTGCCACTGAGTTCACTAGTCACGCTGAAGACCGCATCCAGTCCTCTTCTTATAACGCATCAGGGGCAGTTTCCTTCTTCTACGATCTCCTTTAATTTGGCTCGAGGACATTCCCTTGGCGAGGCCGTGAAGGTCATCGAGGCTGCTGAAAAATCCATTGGAATGCCCGAGAGTATTCAGACACAGTTCCTCGGGAGTGTTGCAGAGTTCAAATCTTCACTTGGCAGCGAGCCGCTCCTAATCCTCGCGGCCATCATTGTCATCTATATTGTTCTTGGTGTTCTCTACGAGAGTTACATCCATCCGATCACGATCATCTCGACTTTGCCAAGTGCTGGAGTGGGTGCTCTTCTGGCACTCCAACTTTGCGATGTGGAGTTCACTCTGGTCGCATTGATTGGCATTATTCTGCTGATTGGCATCGTGAAGAAGAACGCGATCATGATGATTGATTTCGCTCTGGATGCCCGTAAAGAAGGGCTCGTTTCGGCTCAGGAAGCGATTTATCAGGCGTGTTTGCTCCGCTTTCGTCCGATCATGATGACTACGGCGGCGGCTCTGCTCGGCGCCATTCCTCTGGCACTTCAGTCTGGAATGGGTTCCGAACTGCGCAAACCTCTCGGTATCGCCATCGTAGGAGGGCTCCTCCTCTCGCAGTTCATCACTCTTTACACGACACCTGTGATTTATCTCGTCCTGGATCGGTTTGAACAATGGATGATGCGGCGTGCATCAGGCTCTGAGGCATTCTCTCCCGTCTGATGAACCTATCAGCTCCGTTTATTCATCGGCCACGGGGGACTTCCTTGCTTGCTCTGGGGCTTCTGCTTTTAGGAATCTTTGCTTATTTCAACCTGCCGATAGCTCCGCTACCCAATATTGATTTTCCAACAATCCTTGTGAATGCCTCCCTTCCAGGAGTCGATCCAGAAACTGCGGCCACTTCGCTTGCAGCACCGCTCGAGCGGAGGTTGGGAGAGATTCCTGGTGTGATTGAATTAACCTCGGTGAGCACTCTGGGAGGGAGTGCCATCACGGTTCAGTTTGATCTGGATCGGAATGTGGATGGAGCAGCGAGGGATGTGCAGGCAGCAATCAATGCAGCAGCACATGATCTTCCTCCGAACATGCCGATTCCGCCTACCTACAGGAAGGTGAATCCTGCTGGAGCACCAGTCATGATTCTGGCGATGACCTCTAAAACAGTTCCTCTTTCCGAGGTCTATAATCTGGCTGATGGCATTATCTCGCAGAGGCTGAGCCAGGTTCCTGGAGTAAGTCAGGTGCCGCTCTTTGGTGGAGCCAAGACGGCGGTACGGGTGCAGGTCGATCCGGCGCAGCTTGCGAGTCTTGGTATGAGCACGATCGACTTGCAACAGTTCCTGACCAATGCCAATCACTTCGCTCCTCTTGGTTCCTTAGAAGGCTCCAATCGTTCCTACGGTATCCGAGTGAATAATCAGCTCATGGATGCAGCGGATTATCAGTCGCTTGTGATCGCTCAGACAACCAATGGGATTCCGATAAAGCTTTCCTCGGTAGCCAGGGTTGTCAATGGTACGGAAAATACGCTTCAAGGAGGGTGGTTTAACGGAGAGCGCGCCGTCATTATGCCGGTCTTCAAACAACCGGATGCCAATGTCATTCAGATCGTGGAAAATATTCAGAAGATTCTGCCGCAGTTACGGGCATGGCTTCCACCGGGCGTTCATCTGAGTGTCGTCTCTGATCGTACGCAGACAATCAGGGCCTCAGTGAATGATGTTCAGTTCACGCTGGTGCTCACAAGTGCTCTGGTGATTCTGGTGATGTTCCTTTTCCTGCGTCGCCTTGGGCCAACTTTCGTGGCGGGTATCACCGTGCCTCTTGCTCTGGCGGGCACCTTCGGTGTCATGTGGCTCTGCAACTACAGCCTCGATAATCTCTCGCTCATGGCACTGACGGTCTCCGTGGGATTTCTGGTGGATGATGCGATCGTGGTCATCGAGAATATTTTTCGCCTGATGGAGAAGGGAGAAGGCGCACTTCCTGCGGCATTGGCGGGAGCGAGGCAGATCGGCTTTACCGTGATTTCGATGAGCCTTTCACTCATTGCCGTCTTTCTTCCTATCCTCTTGATGGGGGGAGTCATCGGACGACTCTTTCATGAATTTGCAGTGACGCTGAGTGCCTCGATTTTGGTCTCAGCGGTGATTTCATTGACACTCACTCCGACGCTTTGTGCCAAGTTTCTCGCGAAAGAAGATCCCGCAGAGGAGGGGAAATTTGGCCAATGGCTGGAGATGCAATTTTCCCATCTCTCGGAACGCTACCGGCAGGGACTCGAATGGGTGCTCAATCATCAAAAACTGACGCTCTGGTTTACTCTGGCGACTTTTGTGGCCACTGTGCTGCTCTACATTGTGGTGCCAAAAGGATTCTTTCCTCAGCAGGATACGGGGTTGATGTTTGGGGTTTCTGAAGCCTCCCAGGACATCTCCTTTGCCGCGATGGAAAAAAAACAGAAGGAGTTTGCTGAGATTGTTTCTGCCGATCCTGCCGTAGAAAATGTGGCCTCGGTCATTAGCTCTGGAGGTGGAAGCACGGTTAATAATGGGCGGCTTTTTATCTCCCTAAAGCCACTTTCCGAGAGAAAAATTCATGTTGATGCTGTGATTGACCGCCTGCGTCGAAAACTCTCCTCAGTGGAAGGGGCGAAGCTTTTTCTCAATCCCGCTCAGGATCTTCGTATGGGGGGCCGAGTCACCAAGGCGCAGTATCAGTATGCCTTGCGCTCCGATAATCTCGCCACACTTCTGCAATGGGCTCCGAAGCTGGTGCAACGATTGCAAAGCTCTCCTCAGCTTGCCGATGTGAACAGCGACCAGCAATTTAACGGACTTCAGGTGCGTGTGGTGGTGGATCGGAAACTTGCGGGCACTCTTGGCATTCAGTCCTCCCAGGTCGATGCGGTGCTAAACAATACCTTTGGCCAGAGTCAGGTTTCCAACATGTATTCCACGATCAATCAATTTCATGTGGTGCTTGTGGCAAAGCCAGAACTCTTGGCAGACCCAGCCTATTTGAACAAAATCTATCTCAAGTCATCGGCGGGGAAAATGATTCCGCTGAGTGCGATTGCGCATTTTGAGAAGGGGGCAATTCCACTCTCTGTCAACCATCAGGGGCAATTTCCGTTGGTGACTTTCTCCTTCAATCTGATGCCCGGGGTCTCCTTGGGCGAGGCGGAGAAGGTCATCGAAGAGGCGCAGCTGGATCTGCAGATGCCGATATCAATCAAGGGAGGATTTGCCGGAAATGCCCAGCTTTTTCAAGCCAGCCTTTCGTCTCAGCCACTCCTGATTATGGCGGCGATCCTTGCAGTCTATATTGTGCTAGGAATGCTCTACGAGAGCTTGATTCATCCGCTGACAATTCTCTCAACCATTCCCACTGCGGGTGTGGGAGCGTTGATGGCCCTGATTCTCACAGGAATGGAGCTGAGTATCGTGGCGATGATCGGTATTATTCTGCTTGTTGGAATCGTGAAAAAGAATGCCATCATGATGGTCGATTTTGCCATTGAGTTGCAGAGAGATCAGGGATTATCTCCCCGTCAGGCGATCTATGAGGCGAGCCTTGTACGCTTCCGTCCGATCATGATGACGAGTGCCGCCGCCATATTTGGCTCTCTCCCAATTGCCGTTGGCATGGGGGTGGGATCAGAACTTCGCCAACCGCTCGGTGTTGCTATTGTCGGGGGATTGCTCCTCTCGCAGGTGCTGACACTTTTTACAACACCTGTGGTCTATCTCGCAATGGAGAGATTTCGCATTTGGGTCAAAACCTTGAGATTCGCTCCAGTTAGAATTTCCCGTCAGGCAACGCCTGTAATTTCCTGATCAAAAGTTCTGCTGCGACCTCGGCGACTTCTTCTGTCGTTAGCTCCCTGCCTGCTTCTTTGGAGAGAGAGGTCATGGTGACTCCTTCAATGCCGCAGGGAGTGATGGCTGAGAATCCCGGGAGATCATCCGCCACATTCAGAGCGAACCCATGCATGGAGATCCAGTGGCGCACTCCGATTCCAATGGAAGCGATTTTGCGATTTTCCACCCAGACACCAGTGAGTCCTTCCAGTCGGCATCCCTTCACTCCGTAGGAGGCGAGCACTTCAATGAGCATCTCTTCCAGGAATCGTAGGTAGCGATGAAGGTCACGACCGTAGTTGTTCAAATTCAGAATCGGATATCCGACGAGTTGTCCTGGTCCATGATAAGTGGCTTGGCCTCCGCGATTGATGCGATGCACGGGGTGGGGGAGATTCAATTCTTCGCCCAAGCTCGATTCATCACGAGTGCGTCCCATCGTATAGACAGGATCATGTTCGAGCAGCAGAAGATGATCGGTGATATCGCCTTCGATTTTCCTTTTTACGAGCGATTCTTGAAGTTCTAGTCCCGCTGCATACGAGATCCTACCGAGCCATTGAGAGAGGAGCGGCGAGCTCATTTTTGCTTTGGGATGATTATTCTGCGAACCGTGGCGGTTCTTTTGGGAATAGGAGAAGCCACTGTCCTAAAATGTGTGAGGCCGATGGCGATGGCATCTGCTGCATCGCTGGGAGGAGTTTCCGTGAGACCTAGAAGAGCGCGAACCATGAAGGCGACTTGATTTTTGGAGGCAGCTCCACGACCAACGACTGCCTGCTTGACTCGTTTTGGAGGATACTCATGAATGGAGAGACCTTTCTGCGCTGCTGCGAGAACGGCAACTCCGCGTGCGGCTCCAAGAATAATAGCCGTGGCAAAACTCTGCACGAAGATGACTTTCTCAATCGCTAGGGCCGTTGGGGAGAATTTTTCAATTGCACCCTTTAGCGCATCATGAATGGCAAGCAGACATCCTTCCTGAGTGAGCGAGGGGGCATTCCGCACGACAGCATATTCCAGACAACGAACTTTGGTGCCGTGTTCCTCAAGGATGGCATACCCAGTTCCTCTTAACGAGGGATCAACGGCGAGAATGCGCATTAATGGTTTACTGTAAGCAAGGGCAGCACTTCAGGAGGGCTTTGAAAAAAGCCGACATCAAACGGGATTAGTGGCCCGTTCCCTGCTGGTTAAATCCACCAAGCGCACCTGCCCCTTCCCAACTTGCTGGTTTATTCCAAGGAATTGAACTCACAGCGGCACTCTCTGGAGAAGCAGTGCTTGTATTATCCTGTGATGACTGGCAGCCGGGAAAAATTAAAACCGGCAGCACTGCAAGCAGGAGGAAAAATCTCATAGTTTAGCATCAACCTCGCTCTCGGGGCCGCTGTAAATAATCTTATCGCCTGGCTGAACGCTCAGGCCAGCCCTTACGCTATTCACCACAATGTCTGCTACCGAGGTAGAAGGCTCGACGGAAGTAACGCGAACTTTTCCAATGAGTTGGCTGCCGCGTTTGATCAGTAGTTCTGAATTTTCGATCACTCCATTGCGATCACCGAGACTCACAACGACGAAGTTCCAAGATGGGTTCACGGCAAGGATGGTTCCTTCTAATCCCTTTCGCATGACCTTGGCCTTGCGGTCGGCTTCATGCTGACGCAGGGAAGCAAGCTCTGTCTCGTTCTCTTTGAGCTTTGTCTGAATGCTGGTCGTCAGGACATCTTTTTCCGCAAGTTGCTTTTTCAGGTCATCTTCTTGCGAGGCTGGCTGAACGGTGGAGTTAACTTTAGCTTCGAGTTCCGTGATCCGAGCATTCTTGGCTGTGAGATCATTGTTCTGCTGGCTAAGTTTGGCATCCCGATCAGCTACCTGCTTTTGGGCATCCTCGAGATCAGACTTCAGCTTGTCCAGATTGACCGTCTCGCTTGCAAGTGCTTCTTCCTTCTTTTTGTTGTCAGCCGTAAGTTCTTCAGTTTTCGCCTTTGCATTACGAACTGCTTCCGAGTTGCTCTTAAGAAGAGACTGAGCAGATGTCAACTGGTTCTGTAATTCTTCCTTAAGGGCTCTTTCTTTGATGAGGTGTCCTCTATTGACAAATCCAACGCCGATAGAAGCGAGTGAGAAAACGGCGACTAGAATGAGGAAGATTTTTTGCATGGGGGATATGTTCGAAGCGTTATTTGTAGATTCCTACTCAGAATATCTCAAGATTCAAAGTTCATTCTACCATTGTTTTTTTTTTACCCCATTCTATCTTGACTGCGTCAGGGGCTATGGATGAGTGACCGACGAACCCCGCCAGGGCAGGAATGCAGCAACGGCAGTCAGCTCACTCTTGCCGTAGTCCTCTGACAATTTTTTTATTCAATCTTCAAAGATCACCGGCTCGGGAGCATTACTTGTTTCCGCAAGAAGGAAAAAGCAGTAGTGATAGAAGAATGCGTCACGGTCGTTTTGAAGAATCTATGTCCACCCTTCTCAGGGATTACGGTGAATCTATCTCCTTTGACTGGAGGCTCTATCGCCATGATATTCGAGGTAGCATTGCTCACGCACAGGGACTTCTTGCTGCGGGTTTTTTGAATGCAGAAGAATTCACTGCAATCGAGTCTGGTCTCACTGCCATTGAGGAGGAGATTGCAAAAGGGGAGTTCAAATTCTCCGTTGATCTCGAGGATATTCATATGAATATCGAGAAGGAGCTGACTGCACGCATCGGTGATGCTGGTGCGAAGCTCCACACTGCCCGTAGTCGCAATGACCAGGTAGCCACCGATCTTCGCCTCTATCTGCGCGATGAAATCATAGCTCTTCAGTCAGGAGTGCGTGCTCTTCAGTCGGCTCTCGTCGGACTCGCAGAGGAAAATAAAACAGTCATCATTCCTGGCTACACTCATCTCCAGCGGGCACAGCCCGTGCCGTTCGCCCATCATCTGCTGGCCTATGTTGAGATGCTGGATCGTGACTTCGGTCGTCTTACAGATACGGCGGAGAGGATGGATGAGCTGCCCTTGGGATCTGGCGCGCTGGCTGCCTCGACGCTGGTGCTCGACCGCGAGGCTATCGCCAGGGAGCTTGGATTTTCACGAGTCACGCAGAATAGCCTTGATGGCGTGAGCGATCGCGACTTCGCACTAGAGCTGCTCTCCTCTCTTGCGATTCTTGGAATGCACCTTTCGCGTCTCTCCGAGGATGTCGTTCTCTGGACAACGACCGAGTTTGGCTTTGCAAGACTCAGCGATCGTCATGCCACGGGCTCAAGCCTCATGCCGCAGAAAAAAAATCCAGACATTGCCGAGCTGACACGGGGTAAGACAGGGCGGCTCTATGGAAATCTCTTCCGACTTCTCACCGTGCTCAAGGGGCTGCCGATGGCCTACAACCGCGATCTTCAGGAAGATAAGGAGGCGGTCTTTGATTCTGTCGATACTGCGCGGATGGCCTTGGCTGTTACTGCGGAGATGATGGCTGCTTTGCAGATCAATCAAGAGCGTTCCGCCGAGGCGGTCAGTGATCCTTTCTTGCTGGCCACCGATCTTGCCGAGGAACTCGTGCGTCAAGGGATCCCATTCCGCACCGCCCATGATCTTGTTGGAAAACTGGCTGCCGAATCTTCCAGAACAGGAGTCCCTCTTAATGAACTTCCGCAGGAGCTTCTGCAAGAACTCTGCCCCGAGCTCCTCAATGGATGGGAGGAGATTTTTAATCCCCTTCGCTCTCTCGCTGCAAGGACTTCCCCTGGTGCTCCTTCGCTCGCGAATGTAGAAAAACGGCTGGCTCATTGGCGCGGCATCCTCAGATAGCCCTGAGAAGAATCCTTCAGGAAAATTTACGGCAAATGGATATTCGCACCCTCTTTTCATTTCGTGAGCAAGATGATGAAGCCCGTCCCTTCATGGATCATCTGGGTGATCTCCGCGTAATGATTCTCCGCATGGTTGTGACGCTTGTGATTTGCACCATGGGAGCCTTTTTCTTCCGTGACTGGCTAGCGGCTGTGGTGCAACGCCCCCTGATGGTCGTCGATCCTACGCGCGCCAGTTCTCTGCAATCCCTCGGTGTTGCCGATTCGATGACCATTTCACTCTCCCTGGCTTTCTACGCCGGAGTGGTGATTTCCTTTCCTTTACTCACGCTTTTTCTGGCTCAGTTTCTCTTTCCCGCGTTGAAACCGACCGAGAGAAAAATCCTCCTCCCAGTTGGAACTTTCGCTCTCATTCTCTTCCTCAGCGGAATCTCCTTTGCCTACTTCGTGGTCTTGCCGGGCACGCTCAACTTCTTCTTCAACGATGCCAAGTCGATGCACTGGACTCCGACTTGGACTGTGCGCGAGTATTACTCCTTCACTACCCAGTTTCTGATCGCCTTCGGTGTCGCCTTTGAAATGCCGATGGTCGTTCTAGCCTTGGTGAAGCTTGGATTCCTCACTGCGGAGAAACTTCGCAAGACCCGCTCTGTCGCTATCGTAGCCATCTTCACGGCAGCGGCCTTTATTACCCCTTCACCCGATCTCGTCACCTACCTCCTGATGGGGGGGCCAATGGTGCTCCTCTACGAACTCTGCATCCTGCTCGCCCGCTGGGTCGAACCTCCTGAGTTGAAAAGTGAAGAAGTAGGGTGAAATGGGTAGATGATACTTGATTGTAGCTACAACCGCGTCATCTTGATTTTGTGCTTAAGACATCTACCATTCGTGCCCGTATTTCCCCTCCTCTGAAGGCAGAAGTGGAGGCGACCTTGGCTGCACTCGGCCTCACCGTATCGGATGCGATCCAGCTCCTCTTTCATCAAATACAACTCAGAAAAGGTCTCCCCTTTGATGTGGCGATTCCGAATGCGACCACGGCACGCGTTCTCCGAGCCAGTAAGAAAGGGCGGGGAGTGAAGCAATTCAGCTCTAAGGAAGAACTCTACAACGACCTAGGTCTGTGAGGATTCTGAGCCGGACAACACAGTTCAAAAAAGATCTTAAAAAGGCAGAAAAACGAGGAAAGGATCTCAGGAGACTGCGAGCCGTCCTTGAACTGCTCATTAACGAACAACCTCTCCCTTCCTCTTTTCGCGATCATCCCTTGCAAGGGGAGTTTGCTGGAAGCCGCGATCTCCATATTGAACCTGACTGGCTGCTCATCTATTCGATAGAAGAGGGCCATCTTCGTCTTGAGCGAACAGGCACCCATTCCGATCTCTTTAGTTAGGGAATTATTCCCTTAGGCGGCTTTGGAAGATCTCATAGATCCAACGGCGCGCTCCGGCAAAGACACAGGTGATTGTTCGGGAACCTTGGATCATTTCATATTCAAAAATCACCCGATGCGATCCCACGCGCAAACGGTAAAATCCCTCCAGCTCCTCAGTCAGCGGCTTGATGTCCCCCTTCTCGTAAGAGAGTCCCTTGATTGCGGCACTCAGTGTATGGCGAGGATCTGGTGCGAGCTTGCGAAGATATTCGAACACCTCTTCCTGAATCCGAACGGGAATCTTACCAGAACTCATAGTGAGTCCAAAGCGTCAAGATCGTGATAGACCGCATTTCCCTCACGATGCTTACGAATGGCTGCCATCGCCTTCGGATCAGCCAGGATCTCCATCGTCTCAGCGATAGCCTCCATCCGATCCATCGACATTATGACAGCCACAGCCCGCCCCTGATTGGTAATCGTCACCGGATGATCCGCCACCTCTTGCACGATAGCAGAGAACTTCTGCTGCGCCGTCTTGATTGTGTAGGTATCGGACATCTTCTGAATGTATTCCTTTTTTAAGAAAAAGGGAGGATTTTATTTTTCTTGCGAAAGCGAACGCTATAGCGCACGCTTTAGTCATGAAGACAATCACGGCAACGCAGGCTAGATCCAAAATTTATCAGCTTATGGATGATGCTGCAGCATCCCATGAACCGATTCAGATTACTGGTAAACGAGGAAATGCTGTCTTGCTCCATGAAGATGATTGGAAGGCTATTCAGGAGACACTTTATCTCCTTTCTATTCCAGGAATGAAAGAATCCATCTTGGAAGGAGGAAAGACTCCAATCTCCCAGTGCGTGTCAACGCTTGATTGGTAAGTTTTCATGAGCTACCAACTTGTTTTTACCAAACTTGCTGTCAAGGATGGTAAAAAGATCGCCAGCGCAGGACTCAGGCCGAAGACACAGAAACTCCTTGAGATTCTTTCGGAGAACCCGTTTCAAAATCCTCCTCCGTATGAAAAACTCGTCGGAGACCTTGCTGGCTTCTACTCCCGCCGCATCAATATCCAACACCGCCTTGTTTATCAAGTGCTTGAAAAAGAGGCAATCGTGAAAGTTCTCCGCCTCTGGTCACACTATGAGTAGTGGGATAATTATGCAGTTCTATCGATTTCTCCTTGAATGCCATTATCATTAACCGGAGGGAGTTGGAGAAGATCCATCGGGGTATTGCTCGGCAATCCGTATGCATTTGTTTGAGCATTCCAGACTATTTGGAGAACCTCCTTCACACATTCTAGCCATGGCTGAGCAGCCTCGCCGCCCTTCTTTACTAAGACAAACATATCGCCAGCGAAAGCATAAAACTTATCAACATCGGACTCTCTTTTGTGGAGTTCTGCTTGCAGCTTTTCTAAGCGGGCTAGAACTCTAGCTTTATGTTCTGCCTCTAAAACAGTCGATTCTGTTATACTACTTCGCAGTCCGTTTAAAATAGTCTGTATTCTTTCTATATCTCTTTCAGTAAATTCGTAATGAAAAGCTCCTGAAAAGTACCTTGCAAAACGACCTTTTGCTTTTTCTTTTGCTGCTTGCCCAATGTTTTTTTCTACTAATTTTTCAATATCAAGCATTTAATTTCTCAGCATTGGTATTGTTTCATATATAGTAGTCACTACTGGAACATTTGTAATATCAAGTTCTTTTGAAGAGCAAAATTCTTCAGTTATAGCCAATGTTTCAAGATAATTTTCATAAAAATCAGGCCAGTCTATTTCTGTTAATTCTGAATCAAATTTCCTAAATTTTTTACAAATCGCTTCTAACCCGGCCCAGGGCTCATTTGGAAGGTGCTGAAGAAAATCGTCGGTAAATATCTCAGTCATAACTCATATTAGGCCAGCAGCATTCTTTTTGGTCAATTCGGAATATTTCTTTTTCAAAGGTGCAGGAAGTTTTGATGCACCGCAAGGTCTGCAAGCGATGCTGTATATCTTATATTGCCTCGATGTCTCCCGACGTCCTCCGCCCTTGCGGGCTGTACTTCGCACAGGCTACTCCGTGCCTCCCAGCACTCGGCGTTGCTAGCGAGCAGTGACGCTGCTACTCGCAAAAATCCCAAGCCTCAACTACGCTGTCTTTTATTTAATCGCTGTCCAGACCCGATGCACATCATCATGCTCCTCAAGTGCCTGGAGAAACTCTCCAGCCTCGGCGCGGTGCTCATCTGTTAGATCGGGGAAGTTTTTGGCGACATAGCCAATTTCGCTCGTGACGATGTTCCAGCCATTCTCCTTGAGCCATGAGGTGACGGCTGCGGTTGCCGTGCGCTCGGTGACAAATCGGGCACCGGTCTTATCGGCAGGGATGTCGTCATTCTGCTCGTGACTCAGAGCCTCGACTTCATTGGCTCCTGCCTCAATGGCGGCTTCTTCGAGATCAACCGCTTTCTCAGTATAGGCTTCCACGAGACCGACATGATCGAAGAGAAATTTGTTGCTGCCTGGGGTGCCGAGTTGGCCTTCACGGAAGAGAACACGGATTTCAGGCGAGGTGCGGTTGGTATTGTCGGTATAGACTTCGACGATTACCGGCACCTTATGCGGGGCGTAGCCTTCAAAAACGATGTGGTCAATGACCGCTTTTTCTCCACCAATTCCAGCTCCCTTATTAATCGCTCGCTCAATGACATCACGGGAGACGCTCTCGGCGCGGGCTTTTTCCAGCGCGGCAAAGAGACGGGAATTCGTCGCAGGATCAGCACCACCCTGTCTTGCAGCGATGGTGATTTCGCGAACGAATTTGCCCGTCGATTTTGATTTCTTGAGCGATGTGACCTCGCGCTTGGCGAGGAGCCATTGACGACCCATAGGGAGGATGAGTTGGGGGTTATACTAACTCAACGAGTTTAATCCTCAGCAATGACCGGTGTCGAGCTAGAGCGTTTGCGGGCTGTAGCATCGAGGAGCTTCTTGCGGAGACGGATGGTGAGCGGTGTTACCTCAACATATTCATCGGGGGCGATGTATTCGAGGGATCGCTCGAGAGTCATCTTGAGCGGAGGAGAGAGGGAGACACCCTTTCCATCACCGGTACTACGCATGTTGTTTAAGGTTTTGGCCTTGCAGACATTGACAGGCATATCATCAGCGCGGGAGTTCTCACCGACGATCATTCCAACATAGACATCATCCTGCGGAGAGACAAAGAGGCGACCGCGCTCCTGGATTTTCTCCATCGAATAGGCCATAGCTGTACCTGCTTCCATGGCGATCAAGACACCATTGTTGCGAGTCGGGATCTCACCCTTGAACTCTGCATACTCCTTAAAGATGTGGGACATGATGCCAGCACCTTTGGTAAGGTTGACGAGGTCGGTCTCAAATCCGATGAGTCCACGAGTCGGGGCCTCGGCCTGGACAGTAACGCTCTTGGGCTTGTGATCCATGTTGACGATTTCAGCTTTACGACCAGCAAGGCTCTGAAGGATGTCGCCAAGATTGTCAGAAGGGACATCGACATAAACAGTCTCGATTGGTTCGAGAAGTTTGCCATTCTCACCGCGCTTGTAGATGACCTCAGGACGGGAGACGAGAAGCTCGAATCCTTCACGACGCATCTGCTCGACGATAACGGCGATCTGCATTTCACCACGGGCCTTGATCTGGAAATGTCCGGCAAGTTCGGTCTCCTTGACCTCGATGGAGACATTGGTTCGGGTCTCACGAGTGAGGCGTTCCTTAATCTGGCGGGCGGTGACAAGCTTGCCCTCTTTGCCGACGAGCGGACCGTCATTGATACAGATTTTCATCGTGATGGTTGGAGGATCAATATCGACAAAGGCGAGTGGCTCGCGGGTGTCATTGTCGGTGATGGTCTCGCCGATATAGACTTCTTCAAATCCGCAAATGCCGACGATGTCACCAGAGGAGGCTTCCTGAAGCTCGATCTTCTGAAGACCTTTGTGACCGAAGATAGCAGTGACGGCTTTCTTCTCTTTCTGACCATTCTTATGGATGGCTACGACTTGTTCGCCCATCTTGACCTTGCCGCTGATGATGCGGCCATAGGCGATACGCCCTAGGTAATCGCTGTAGTCGAGGTTGGAAACAAGCATCTGGAAGTGATCGACATCCGATTTCTTCGGAGCGGGGATATGCTTGATAATGGCCTCATAGAGGGGCTCCATCGTGGTGCTCTCTTCGTCGATCTCATTCTTGGCAAAGCCGGCCTTGGCACTTGCGTAAATCACCGGAAAATCGAGTTGCTCATCATTCGCGTGAAGCTCAAGGAAGAGTTCAAAAACCATGTCGAGCACCTTGTGTGGCTGAGCATTCTCACGGTCGATCTTGTTGATGACGACGATTGGCTTGAGACCATTTTCGAGAGCCTTCTTGAGTACGAATTTGGTCTGGGCTTGTGGGCCGCCAAAGGCATCGACGACGAGAAGCACGCCATCGACCATCTTCATGATACGCTCGACCTCGCCGCCGAAATCAGCGTGGCCCGGAGTATCGACGATATTGACATGGTATTCGTGCCACTGGAATGCGGCGTTCTTGGCCTTGATGGTGATTCCCTTTTCCCGTTCCAGATCCATCGAATCCATGATGCAGATTTCGGTGGCTTTGGCCTCGTTGGCTCGGAAGGTGCCCGATTGTTTGAGAAGCTGGTCAACGAGAGTAGTCTTCCCGTGGTCAACGTGGGCGATGATGGCGATGTTGCGAATATGATCCATGGTCTTTTGAGTAGCCGGATACTATCTCTTGCCAATCTCTCCGTGTCAACGAGGCACACGCTTTGCTACGAAATTGTTACATTGGCTTGCTTCAGCACTCTTATTCCAGATCATCACCCTTCAACCCACATCATCCAGATTCCATGCGCCTTCTATTTCTCCAACACGATCCGCTCGACGCTCCAGGCTCTCTTCTGGAATGGGCAGAAACACGCGGGTACTCCGTAACCATTTGCCTCATCTGCGAAGGGGAGCCACTCCCCGCGCTCGATTCGTTTGATTTTCTGATTAGCCTTGGAGGGCCGATGGGGGCGTATGAAGAGGAGAAGTTTCCCTGGCTGGTTCAGGAAAAAGCCTTTATTCGTGAGGCTGTGGCTGCTGGGAAAAAAATCCTCGGTCTCTGCCTCGGCTGTCAGCTTCTGGCCGATGCGCTGGGAGGGAGTGCTTTTCGGCATTCGTGCAAGGAGTTCGGATGGCAGCCGATTGAGCCGACGGAGGAGGGGAGGGAATGGTTCTCTGGGACAAATTCATTTTTAGCGTTAGAAGGTCACGAGAAAGGCGCGTTCCTTGCCTTTCAGTGGCATGGCGATACCTACTCCCTACCGCCAGGGGCTGTGCAGCTGGCGCGGAATGAGGCAACTGAGCAGCAGGCATTTCTCATCAAGGGGAGCGAAGGGAATCAGGTGCTCGGACTTCAGTTTCATCTCGAATGGACCGAGGAGATGACGCGTGATGCTCTTGCTGATCTGGAAGCTGCGCCGCAGCAGGAGTCAAGTATGGTGCAGTCTTCCCCTTTCGTTCAGACTCCAGAGCAGATCCTAAGCGATCTGAGTCTCTTCCCTCAGGCCAAGCGGCGTTTCTTTGCCTTGCTGGATCGGTTTGTCTGCTCTTGAGCCTATCGTGATTTCACACAACGGAAACCGGTATGGTTTGTACCGGTATCTGCTTCGCCTTTACCTCGGGTGCCTACCATGTAGCGGGTGCAATATTGATCGGTGCAGAGAAAGGATCCTCCCCTCTGAACATGCTTGGCAACACCTGGCTCTGAGGGATCAAAGGATGAGTCGGGGCCTTGCGGATGATGCGTTACCAATCCCTTGGCTGCATCCAGGGAGTAGGTGTCTGGTCGATACCAATCGCGGCACCATTGCCAGACATTGCCCGCCATGTCGTAGAGTCCGTAGCCATTAGGAGGGAAAGATTTTACCGGCGAGATGCCAGCAAACCCATCTTCTCCCGTATCCTTTACTGGAAAAATTCCTTGCCAGGTATTAGCCATCCATTTTCCCCTGGGACGGAATTCGTCACCCCAAGCATAAAGTTTCCCAGAGAGACCACCGCGACTGGCAAATTCCCACTCAGCCTCTGTAGGAAGCCTCTTTCCTGCCCATTTTGCATAGGCAACTGCATCATCATAGGCCACTTGAACCACGGGGTCGTTGTCATGGCCCTTGATGGTGCTATCGGGGCCGCTCGGATGCCGCCAGTTAGCTCCTTTAACATAACTCCACCATTGGTAGTGATCGTCGAGTGATACAGGAGCGGGAGTCGGCGTAAAAACTACAGAACCCGCCACAAGGTTCTCCGGAGGTGCTGTTGGAAACTCTTCTTTGGTGGGAACTCGTTCTGCAATGGTCACATAGCCGGTGGCTTTAACGAATTTTTCAAACTCAGCATTTGTCACATCGGTAGCGTCCATCCAAAAACCATCGACGGAGACACGATGAATCGGAAGGGCATCAGCAACTGTTGTGGAGGAGCAACAGCTTTTCCCATCATAGCAACCGGTGCTGCCCATCGAAAATTCACCTCCTGGAATCCAAACCATCCCAGTGGGCGCAACACGAGGTGGTTTATTAGTATTTTGGATGGTCGGAGCGAAACCCGTGGCTTCCCCTGCTTGCAACGAAAGGAAGGAGAATGAAGAAAAGATCACTACGCCGACGACTCCTCTAGCACAGAGTGATTCGAATCTCAAGAAGGCTTTAGTCACTCGAATCAGTTCAAAGAAAGAAAGTAAGAGTCCGTGGATTCTTAATTTTCCTCTTTAGGGCCGTCATTGAGAGATTGTAAAACCTGATCAAGATTAAAGCTGCCTGGTTTTTGGCGGGGTGGGAATTCTTTGAAGGTTTGCAAAAATTGACCAACCATCGCTTGTGCTGGCATCAGCACAAAAGCATGATCCACACGCCAGCGGTCATAATCACTGGCTTCGTGATCGGCCCTTTCAAAGGGATCCATGCGGAGATTGAAAAGCTTAGGAAATCGAAGTGTGACGGGAGGATCCTGCCAAACATCCAGGCCATGAGAGCGCTGCTCAGCAAAGACGAGTTTCCACGGGCCATAACGGAAATTCATCATCTGACCATCATCGCTAAAATAGAAAAAATCTTTTCTCGGCCAAGGATCTTCTCCTTTAAACGCAGGTAACAGATTGTAGCCATCCAGATGAACTTTGAAGTTGGAGTCACCAACCTTTTTTCCATTAAGAAGCTCCTGTGTGATATTGGAGTCTCCTGCAGCTGCAAGAAGTGTGGGAAGCATATCTTCATGCGAACCTATTTCGTTGATGACTGTCCCAGGTTTGATGACCCCAGGCCAACGAATGACGCAAGGAACGCGGTAGCCACCCTCCCAGTTGGAGTTCTTTTCATTGCGGAAGGGAGTGGTGCCACCATCAGGCCATGAAAAACACTCCGCTCCGTTGTCGGTGGAATACATGACGATGGTGTTGTCTGCGATTCCTAGCTCATCCAGTTTTTTGAGCAACTCACCGACCATCGCATCGTGCTCCACCATTCCATCGGCATAGACACCGAAGCCGGTCACACCTTGGGAGGAAGGTTTAAGGTGTGTCCAGATATGCATTCGCGTGGAGTTCCACCAAAGAAAGAAGGGCTTGTCCTGCTTCACGGATTTTTCGATGAAACCAAGGGCACCTTTTGTGATCTCCTCATCAATAGTCTCCATCCGTTTCTTGGTCAGCGGGCCAGTGTCTTCAATTGAACCGCCTGCAAAGGAATGAATGACTCCGCGAGGGCCAAATTTTTTCCTAAATTCGGGATTCTTTGGATAATCTGGATTCTCTGGTTCTTCCTCGGCATTGAGATGATAGAGATTCCCAAAAAACTCGTCGAATCCATGATTGCTTGGGAGGTGTTCGTCGCGATCTCCCAGATGATTTTTACCGAATTGAGCAGTGAGATAACCAAGAGGCTTCAGCAGTTCCGCAATCGTCGGATCCTCTTTCATTAAACCTTCTTTGGCTCCAGGAAGTCCCACCTTCAACAACCCTGTACGGAAAGGGCATTGTCCAGTGATGAAGGCCGCGCGTCCAGCAGTGCAGCTTTGTTGACCATACCAATCTGTGAAAAGAGCCCCCTCCTTGGCAATACGATCAATATTGGGTGTCTGGTACCCCATCATTCCACGATTATAGCAACTCGCGTTATTCCATCCGATGTCATCTCCCCAGATAATCAGGATATTGGGCTTTTTGTCGGCAGCTGGAGACGAGGTCAAACCACAGAGGAGAATAATTGGAGCGATACTTAAAGATAGGTATCGGAGGGCGGTTTTTGTCTTCATGCGGATGTGTGGAGATTTGTTTCCTCAGGTTCGACTTGTTGATAGACCCAATTTCTCCAGAGTGCCAAGTTTTATTGAACCACGGGGGCGTTCTCATGACCCTTGATGGTGCTTTGGCTATTTTGTATCCTCACTTTCAGTTTTATCTCAAAAACACATTCTTCACCCAAGTTCGGCGGCACATAGGCCCTTACTTGGCATCAGAATTGTGTTGGTAGTTACCCTCGAACTGGTCGAGAACGATCGTGTTGGGTGGGTTTGAGTTGTCGGTCGAAGAGAGGACCAAATCTTTATCCAGCGTCCGTGTCCTGTACTTCCAGCCTTTAGGCAAGGTCAGGCGCTTTCCAAGAGTTGGCAGGTTTTCGATGGTGTTGTTGGGGTCGGCTTTCAGAGAAAGACTGAACATCGTGTAGACTTCTCCCTTCGGAGTGATGAGTTCGTGCACGACCTCTCCAGCTTTGAAGATAAAGCTATTGGTGCGTTTAGAGACTAATACCTTATAGGCCACCGGCGGCCCGGAAACAAATTTGTCGAAACTTGGGACTTCGAAGGTGCCGAACAATCGAAAGGGGATCGTGCCCATGACTCTCTCCTTGCCACCATCGAAGGCCAACCCGGTGACGCCGTTAGCCACGAAACGCCGTGGGCCATTGAAGAAAACCCCATCCCCTCCATATTTTTTCTTCAAGGTTTCAGCATTGAGAGCGCGGAAACGCGAGTCCATCACTTTGTTGGAAGCGTCAAAGGTGTTTCCAATAGAGTTGTAGTAGTTGCCTATCCCGCTACCGTTAGCTTCCTTGTTCATGAAGAGAATTTCGTAAAAAGGCTTCCCACGAAAATCCTCACTTTTGACAGGAAAAGGATTCGACAGGGCGGCTACCGATTTGGCTTTGGGAGCTGCTGCATTATTGGTGGTAGCTTGCGCTTGTGCAGGGGATTGCCAAGCCACATTAGCAATCAGCACGGCAGTTGCAAAAATGGCAGGCAAGATGTTTTTAATACTCTTCATGATCGAAACTTTCGGTGCGTTGGGTGATTTAGATGTCGTTCTTAAACCAGAAGCAAAATAAACCTAGGAGTACTCCTGCAGGTTTTACACAAGCTATGGAGAGAAGCGGACTGGATTCTAAGTAGAGTACGAGGAAGAAGGCATCAAGTCCAATTTGTAAGCCCAATAGATCTTCCCAGATGGTTCTGCCGGGAGCAGCCTTGGGAGGCCCACACAAGATCAGTTTACCTCTACGACACCCGGAGGTTTCCATGTGCCCTCGCCGGGCGGGAGAATGGATGGCTCCTCTGTTCGGGGCCAGTAAAGACGCATGACGAGATAAACCATCCCGTTCGGAGCTGGCAGCCAGTTGGATTCTTTATCAAGGCCGGGGCTGTCTTTTTGGATGTAGAGCGTGAGAGATCCATCTGGATTCTTCTTCATGGTCGGCAGCATTGGGGAATTAATAAGATACCTGTTAATTGGGTTTTCGATGAGTAACTGGGTCTTGCCGTCATACATGGTAACAGACCAGAACGCGTTGACCGGCGGGAGCTGCCCGGCGGAGAAAGTGAGGGTGTAGTTGTGCTTGCTCGCATCAAGTGTCTCACCAGTAGTAGTGACGCGCGTCATCGGATACATAGCCTCGATGCCATCGTTGCCATAGATGCCACCCTGAGCGGCGGCGGCGCGCTTGAGCCAATCGCCATTATAAAAAGAGGCATCACCAAAGAGTGAGCCGATCTTCCAGCCGTTGATATCCTTCATGCCACTGTCGAGATACTTCTCCACCTTCTCCTCACCCTGCTTCATGCCAAGAAGCAAGGCGGCCTTATGTTCCAGCGAGAGGTTTTTGAACGAAAAAGTCTTACCGGGGCCAACACCGATGAGGGAGAGGCGGGAGCGAATTGCCTCGTCTTGGGGTGTAACGGGCACAAACTCCAGCGCGGCATCCAGGTATTGGAAAAAGTTACTCTTGATGCCCTTGGTTGTTGCAGGAGTGAAGTTAATCGGCGGCACGGCGGGGGGAGCGGGTTGTTTGAGGAAGGCGGAGAGCGGTTGCACCTTGTAGCCTTGCTGAACCTTGATCACATTGGGCATATCCCCGGGATTGAGAAGCTGGGTACGGAAGATGCTGATCGCAAAAGGTGTGGTGGATTGGAACACCTGTTTGATGCCTGCGGGTTTCTCGCCTTTCCACTCCGGCCCAACGACTAGAAAATCACCCGCCTCGTTGCCAGTGGCACGACTGCCGATGTAGCCGTAGTTGTAGGTGTTTCCATCAGTGAGTTGCACCGAGTAGTAGCGATCCTTATCAACTGCGGGGGCACTGATGACCATCGGTTCTGCCCTGAGGTCTAACCAGAGCAGCGAGTAAGGTGTGTCGCTGTTAGGGACGATGACGGCCGTGTCCTTGTAAGTGAAGACACGGGCTTCGTTAAAGATTGTATTGAACGGGGCCTTGAACTGCCCAGAGTTCGTGTCCACGCAGTATTCATTCATCACCGCATAGTTCATCACGAGCGGCAGACCGTAGATAAACCCCTCCTCGGCGATGGCTTTGGTTTCCTCAATGCTCGGCGCAGCAATGCCGGCTTTTTTATCCGCCTCATCCGCCTGTGTGATCGCGTCAGCTTTCTTTTCGCAGCTTGTGAAAAGGGTGGCCGTCAGCACCAGGGCAGCTGCGGCAGGAAGGAGCAATCGGTGGCGTGAGGGCATGATGGTATTAGGGAAAGTTGGAGATTATTCGAAAAGAGCGTGGGCCGCCATTTTCAGAGCAGCCCTTGCGCTTGTTTTCGTTGGCTAGGGTTTGTAGTTGCCCATTCCCGGCCCGGTCTTGTCATACACATTAAAAAACTCGTCCGAGAGAATAGTGGCGACCCCATTTTTCGGTGTTTCGATGTAGTTTTTATCCAAAGTCTTGATCCGGAACTTCCAGCCCGGAGGCAGTTTCTTGAAGTTGTCAGCACCTGCGGCAACAAATTCCATGTAGGTATGCAGCGGCTTGAGTCCTTGCTGGAAGCCTTTCATGATCCATGTATTGCCCTCAGGATCATCGAGCAAAAAGACCTTGGTTCCCTTGTTCCAGCCAACGGAGCTCTTCCGAGCGATGTGGAAGGGTTTGTAGGCAGGTACTTTGTTGACGTTGGTGTCCTTGCCCATATTCAGTTGGGCGCACCATTGGGCCTTGATGCCATTGAACACCCTTGTGGCTCCCACATCAGCTTCAAACCAGTCGCACATCCAGAGCTTCGGACCATTCAGGGATGCTGCGGCCACGCCGAACTCCTGTTTGATTTTCTTAAAGTTCAGGCCCTCGAGCAGATTCTGCGGCGAGGTATCCTTGGAAACAGGAATATCCAAAGGAAGGATGGACGAATTGTAGCATGCGCCGAGGAAGTTTCCGGATTTTGGGTCCTGAGCCGCAAGATACATCTCAATGTAACGCACCTGGTTTATATTTTTGACGAGCTGTTTTTTTGCGCCGACACCGTCGGAAAATACTTTGGGCAATCCCCCGGACGTTGCTTGTGCAAAAGAGGGTGCCGCAGCCGTGATGAACATGGCTGCCGCAAGCAAGCTGATTTTCGCTACCTTCCGCAATGCGGTGAGCAGGGCATTTTCTTTGATGATTGTTTCGTATCTCATAGAATATTTGTTCTGATTAAATGTGAGTTTATTTCGTGGTTAAGGGTGAAGCCGATTATTTCAAAAGAATTAATTCTATCATACCGGTTAAAATTTGAAGCCGATGCCTGCAAAGACTCCATATTCTGCGGCATTGTAAAGACCACCACTGCTGTTGGAATAGTCCATGTAGAAGTAGCGATAGCCAACTTCACCATAGACTTGCCGTGTAAAATTCACACCTGCTGTAGCAGTAACATTCCAGGCAATCTGGGAACCAGCTCCGAATCCTCCGACATCGGCTTGAGCTGCAAGAAAGAGTACTCGTGTGAGATTGATCTGGGTGCGAAGGCCGATGATTGGATCAACCCATGTCTGGGTGCCTACGCCGGATGTTGGAAGCTGATTGGCAATATTTTTTGAAAGTACCTGGGAGAGATTATTTTTGGCTTGATTCAGAGTGTTTTGAGCTTGAGCCAGATTACTCTGGGCTTGGGAAACTCGATTTTGCAGAGCGGTGGTAACCTGATTTTTTGCTGCCGCAACCTGGAGTTGTGCATTGGCCACTTGCGCTTGAGCTGCCGCAATGCCCCGTTGAACAGCAGCAGCAACCAGCCCCTGAATGGCCGATTCTGATTGATTTATTGATTTTTCAATAGATTTCTTTTCGACGGGAGTCAGTTGTTGAGATGCAGCCTCAATCGACGGGACTGCCTGAACAAGCTGAACGAGAGTGCTTTGACTGAGCTGTTGTTGAATATTTGAGACAAGGGCTTGTTGAGCCGCGCTGACTTGACTGCTTATTGCTTGCTGAGCTGCCGCTGTGTTACTTGCAATGATGGCATTCGCCTGGCTTGTGGCTTGTTGAGTAATTTGCGCTGCTGCTTCCTGACTGAGATTCTGTATTGCCTGCGAATCAACACTCGTGCCGAGATTGATATTCATGTAGTTAAGCCGTGCTCCTGCATAGACATCCAGAAACCAACGCCGATCATCAATGAGTCTATAGGCAAGAGCGACGGAAGCCATTCCTTGCTGGAATTTTACCGTCGTCGAGTTGTAGAGAGGGCCTGGGGGATTTGCACTTGTCGAAAGCTGTGTAAAAAATCCATCTCCAATAATTCCCCATCTCCCTTTGCGAACCTCCCCCTTGAGAAAGGCCCCCCAGTCGAGATGCTTCAACAGATCCTTTGATGTCGGACTGATGTGAGCCGACGGCAAACCCTTGACCGCAACATCTCCAGCAAGTGCTGGTGCCCATCCGTAAGGCTCAATCACAGCACTCCATCCATTGGGATCTTTCCCTGGAATCACCTCATAGGGATGATCTGGATGAATGACCGTGTCGGAAATCCAATTGGAACTGGAAAAACTGAGCGTATTTGTTGCTGAGGGCGTGTTCTCAACAGAGCTGGCAAGAGTGGTGCCGACAAGCAGAAATGCAGCTAAAAGTTGAACAAAATTGAAAAAGCTACATTTCTTCATAGATGGCCAAATTTTTCTGTGACAAGGTTGAGGATGGCGAATTCGACACAAGTTGATATTGAGTTTCAAGCGTTAAATTTCTAAACGACAAGCTCCATAAGGGGGCACCGATGGAGTCGCAAAACTTCAACTGTAGAAAAAACCGCTCTTGCCGCAGCTACCAGATTCCGGTTCAATCACTCTCCTTTCAGCAACTGTAGCTCAACTGGATAGAGCGCTTCCCTCCGAAGGAAGAGGTTGTGGGTTCGACCCCCGCCAGTTGCATTTCTCTCCTGCACAACCAAGTGCCTAATACGATCAGTGCCCGCTTGAATTTTTTGGTGATTTGAGCAAAGTGCCTAGCGCGAAGCTTATCGGGATAAATGCGCAGATGACATAGATAATCATGGCAGTTGTTGTGTTTGCTACGAGGCCATCTTTGCCTGCTGCCTTGAGGAAAAAAGCCGAGAGAAGCACTGCCACGAATAGGATGAAGAAAGCTGATCCCATAATGCCAAGAGCGATGATCAATCCTCTGTCGGCTGCCTCTTCAGAAAATTGCTGTGGCGGTGGCGCGTGATGTGCTGAACTCATGGAGTATGGTGATACCTAATTAACCGGGAGATGCAATAATTAATGCGATTAAATCAACGTTTCCCTAAATCAACGATGCGCTAGTTACGCTCTTGGATGAGCTGCGTTGTAGGCCCTCTTCAGTCTCTCTGTAGTGACATGGGTATAGATTTGTGTTGTCGAGAGACTCTTATGGCCAAGGAGAGACTGAACGCTGCGTAGATCGGCCCCATTATCGAGGAGGTGCGTGGCGAAGGAATGGCGGAGCTTGTGCGGGCTGAGTGTCGCCGGGAGTCCTGCGTTGTGGACATACGATTTGAGTAAGAGCCAGATGGATCGGTGTCCAAGGCGGGTGCGGCTTTTATTGAGAAAGAGAGGGCCATTTTGCACTCCAGCCTGATGGCGGTAGTGGGAGAGGGCTTCCAGTGCCAAGGCTCCAACGGGGACGATTCGCTCACGGGAACCTTTTCCCATGACGCGAACAGTTTCACCGATGGGGTCGAGATCACGGACATCGAGTGCTGCGAGTTCTGCTAGACGGAGGCCGGAGGAGTAGAAAAGCTCCAGGATTGCTGCATCCCGTGCTGCCATCCACTCGGGAGCCTGTTTCAATTTTTTGCGGATACCGGGTTGATCTAGCAGCGTCGTCACCTGCGGAATCGTCATGAATTCAGGAAGGGTTTTTTCAAGCTTCGGTAGCGAGACGAGCTTCAGGACATTAGTTGTGACGACATTCCGCTCGGTGAGATGATTGTAGAAACTCCGTAGGGCGGCAAAGCTCAGACGGATGGTGGCGCGGGATTGCCCTCGTTTCATCAGGTCAAAGAGATAGGCGCGGAAATCATCCGCTGTTGCCTCCTTCCACCCTAGTAAGGGGCGAAAGGTATGGAACTTTTCCATGGCTTGGCGATAGGCTCGAACCGTCTGATGAGAGTAATTCTTTCCACTCTCTAAATAGGAAAAAAACTCCTCACGAAGTGGGTCAAGAGAATCGGGCATCTTTTGGGGAATAGAATCACTTGCCTTTTGCACTTGGTGAAATTATCTGGAAGGCACGAATTGGAAAAGTATAAGTGTCCAACTCATCTATGTCCGAACGTTCGTGATTGGCTGCGGATGATCTTTAGGCACTCTTGTGATACCTCTCATGACGGCGGTTTCTTTTTCTCATCCACTCACTATTGGGTTTCTCCGCCGTGGATATTCCGCGAGTGGAGGGGTTGAGGTTTATTTGAAGGGATTGGCGACTGGCCTGCAAGCGGAAGGGTATCGGGTGATATTGCTTGGGACGGACGCATGGCCTATCGAGGCTTGGCCTGGTGGAGAGATTCTAAGGTGCGCTGGTAAATCGCTCACAGAATACCGAGTCGAAGTAGAGCGACAGAAAATAGAGTCGGGTATTTCCTTTGACCTGATCCTTTCTGTCGAAAAAATTCCTGGCTGCGATCTCTATCGCACGGATGAAGGGCTACATCTGGCCTGGTTAAAAGAACGAGAACGCTACATCTCACTTTGGTCGCGCTGGTTTCAATGGCTTAGCCCGAGACATCGCGAAAAGCTCCGAATGGAACGGGAGCTTTTCCGTGGTGATTCGACGCGGCGCGTGATTTCGATCTCGGAGAAAATTACCCGAGACATTGTTTCGTTATATGACTATCCGCGCGAACAGATCAGCATGATTCGCAATGGGGTGCCGCAAGTTGGAGTGCTGACTTCGCAGCAGCGGGAGCAGGCGCGCCAGGAACTGGGTATTGCATCAGAGGGAAAAATCATCCTTTTTGTCGGTACAGGCTGGGAGCGCAAAGGATTGCACTTTGCTATTCAGGCAGTCGAGTCTCTGCATGATCCGATGGTGAATCTGCTCGTGGCAGGGAAGGGGAATATGCACCGTTATGCCTCGCCGGTGGTGCGATTCCTAGGGCCGGTGAAAAACATGACAACTGTTTATTCTGCCGCTGACATCTTTATTACGCCAACAATCTTTGAACCGTTTTCACTCGCTGCGCTGGAGGCTTTGAGTGCTGGCTTGCCTGTGATTACGAGTAGGGCAGCTGGTATCTCTGAGATTATGGCTCAGGGGGAGCATGGAGAAATTATTGAAAGCCCCTCAGATATTCCTGCACTGACCGAGTCGCTCAAAAAATGGCTTCATATCATGAGTGATCCGAAACGGAAAATCGAGGTGCAGAATGCCTGTTCGACCCTTGCTTCTGGATTCACATTGGAACGGAATCTGAGCGAGACCTTGGCTGTGATCCATGAAGTGATCGCAGAGAAGCGTAGAAGTTGAAAATTATTATTAGATTTGGCCCAAAAGTTGCTTGCCTAGAAATCTGAGAGAGCCACCTTAGAGGGGATGGCTGGTATGGAACTCATAGCAGGGTTTGCTCAACAGCAGACCCTTTCACCTCAGATGCAGCAGAGCCTTGTTCTGCTACAGACCCCTGTTGCTGAGTTGCGGCAGCTTGTGGCAACAGAGCTGGCATCCAATCCCGTGTTGGAGGAGGAATCGGGGTATCCAAAACAAGAGCCTTCCGATGCTGATCGTCGAGTCAGGGAGCAGGTCTCCTCGCTTCAGGAAGAATGGCGGGAGTATATGCCGCAGGCGGCACCGGCAGCACAGTATTCTACGGAGGATGAGGAAAGGAGGCGTTATCTTTTTGACTCTCTTGCAACGCGTCAGACATTGCGTGACTATGTGATAGATCAGGCTGCAGGCTTGAGTGAGCACGAGCGCAAAATCGTCGATGCTATCGCGGGTAATCTGGATCAAGATGGTTATCTGAGAATGGAGAGGGAAGAGCTGGCAGCTTCCTTGGATATTTCCGAAACGGTTTTTCAAAAAGTGCTGGAGAAAGTTCAAGGGTTTGATCCAGCAGGAGTTGCCGCACACGATTTGGCGGAGTGTCTTCTTCTCCAGCTTGCTCGGCAGGGAGAGGGGAATTGTCTCGCCGCGAGAATACTAAAGCATCACCTTCCTCTGCTCGCGCGACACCGTTACGAAGAGATCGCGAAGCATTTTCGAGTTCCGACAGCCGATGTCGTCGCTGCAGCCAAACGAATCTCCACCCTAGAGCCAAAGCCAGGGCGTCCCTTTGCTGATGCCGATGAGCAGGGTGTGATCCCAGATATGCTGGTGATTGAGGATGGCGGAAAGTTTATCGTCCGCCTCAATGAGGATGATTTGCCGCGACTACGCATTTCACAGGATTATAAGGAGATGCTGGCGGGGCGAGGCGATAACGAGGAACTCTTGCTCTATCTCCGGGAAAAAATCCGTGGAGCTCGGGTTTTTCTTAGGAGTTTGCAACAGCGACAGCAGACGCTGCTTGCTATCGGTAATGAAATTGTGAAACGGCAGGAGGAATTTTTCCGGCATGGAGCCTCGGCTCTTAAGCCGCTTATTATGGCTCAGATTGCCGATGTGGTGGGGCTTCATGTGACGACGGTGAGTCGTGCGGTGGCAGGAAAATATATGGAGACCCCTCAGGGGCTGCTTGAGATGCGTTATTTCTTTACCCCCGGATTTCAGAATACGGATGGAACGGCGGTTAGCAATGAGATGGTCAAGCAGGCAATTCGTGAAATGGTTGATGGAGAATCGCTTCGCAGTCCTCTGAGCGATCAGGAAATTGTCGATCAACTTGCAGATCGTGGGCTCAAAGTGGCTCGAAGAACGATTGCAAAATACCGAGATCAGCTCGGTATTCTTCCAAGCCATCTGCGGAAAAATTGCTAGAACACAATTTTCAAGATTTCAAACAGAGGGTGCATGATTGTGAACTCATGAAGTCAGGAAATGAAAGAGCGAGAGAAAATCGCTACTCTGAATAGGGCGAGTGTGTTTATCATACTGCTTGAGTACATATGCATATTGTCATAGTGTATTAGTATGAAAACACGCGTCACGCTGACTTTGGAACCAAGGGTTTCTCATAGGGCTAAAATCGTCGCCCGAGAGCGCGGTACCAGCCTATCAGGGCTTGTGGAGCAGCTTCTCGCCAAAGAATCAGGTGAGCTGGAGAGCATGAAAAAAACTCCCTTTCATCGAAAATGGGCAGGAAAACTTCAGATCTTAGAACAAAGTGATCCTCGTTTTAATTATTTGAAGAAGAAATATAATTTGTAAGCAACTATCCGAATATTTCCATGCGAATGCTTCTGGATACTGATGTGCTGCTCGATTTTGCACTCGCTCGAAACCCTCACTTTGAGGCGAGTTTCCGATTGTTGGAATGGGCCTCTCTGCACCCTGGTCAATGTGCTGTCGCTTGGCACACCCTTGCTAACCTGCATTATTTGACAAAGGGAAAATCGCAGGAGTTCATCAAGGATCTGCTCGAGTTTGTTGTGGTTCCTTCAACCGGGACAAAGGAAATGCAGCACGCCCTTGATCTTGAATTTTCCGATCTTGAGGATGCCATGCAGACGGCTGCGGCTTTTCTTTTCAAGGCCCAGCTCATCGTGACAAGGAATACTCGTGACTTCCGCCGATCCCCTATCAAGACGGTGTCACCGGAAGAGGTTCTCCCTCTGCTCCGGTAGTAATACCATCTTTCTGAAATAGCTGGACTATATCGCGCAGGAGTTTTGGCGAAGGGCGTGCGGCATGGGTGCGTCCGAGTTTAACCCGAACTCCGAAATTGACTTGAGAGATTTGATTCAATCTCTTGACCGCTAAGAAGCCTTGTCCATTCTCGTTTGTATCAATCGATACACCCTCGAATTTCCGCAACTCCTATCGGCCAACACCTTGCACCAACTCATCTCTTTCAATTTCGGAGTTCGGGTTTAATCCCAAGCCGCCTTCTTCCTTACTTCTTGAGGGCAGTGGCCAGTATCGTCTGAAAGTTCGGAGCCTGTTGCTCTCGTGCCACGACGCTGACTTCGAGGTCTTGGAAGCCTGATTTCTCGAGCATGGCATGGAGTTCGATGCCGGAGAATCCGAGCCAGAGATGGGCGTAGAGTTCTTTGGCTTGTTCGTAGGTGTGGCTGGCTAGATCAAGGATCAGGATGCGGCCTCCCGGCTTTAAGATGCGATAGGAACTTTCGACGGCTCGTTGCGGGCGGGCGGCATGATGGAGGGCCTGGCTGAAGAGGACGACATCAACCGATTCTGAATCAATCGGTGGCTCTTCGATGTCACCGAGTCGGTATTCGAGATTGGTAAATCCATTCTCCTTAGCAATGCGCGATCCGTAGTCAACCATGCCTGGCGAACTATCAATGGCGATGACCTGTTTGGCTGTGCGGGCAAGGAGCTGTGAGAGAGTTCCTTCACCTGCTCCCATGTCAGCAATGATGAGAGGAGGCATGAGACGCAGGAGTCCATGTGCGAGTGCTTGCCACGAACGCCCGGGGATGTAGGTGCGACCAAATTTTCCAGCCAGTTTGTCAAAGTAATCAGCAGCACGGTCGCGGCGTTTGTTGAGCACAAGCTGAAGTGCCTGACGATCTCGTTCGGCTTCGGCGAGTTCGGTCACAGCGGCGGTGATGGCCTCGCGAAGCGGTGCAATGGCCGATGGGACGGCGGCGTAGTAGATGTTCTTCCCCACGCGGCGGTCGAGGAGGAGTCCTTGTCTGCGGAGCATTCCGAGACTTGCGGAAATGCGCGACTGTCCCATTCCGAGGGCCTCTTGTAGCTCGGCCACGGTCAGCTCTTCTTCAAGCAACAACGCCAGCAAGCGCAGGCGTGTCGGCTCGGCCAGGGCGCGGAGAGATTGGAGGATTGACGGCATACCCATTTACATATACAGATATGTTCATAAGTAAAGCCGTTGCGCGCCAAAGGCCTACTCTTAATCCTAAAATACAACCCCACGATCCCATGTCACGAAGCTATATCTTTTCTTCCGAATCCGTTGGCGAAGGCCATCCCGACAAAGTTTGCGACACCATTTCCGATGCCATTCTGGATGCCTGTCTCGCGCTTGATCCCATGAGCCGCGTCGCCTGTGAGACCTATGCCAAGAGCAATATTGTGGTGGTTGGTGGCGAGATCACAGTTCCTAAGCTCAAGAATGCTCCTCTAGAATCCGCGATCAATATCGGCAAGATCGTCCGCGATGCGATCCGTGAGATTGGCTATCACCACAGTGATGATGTCTTCCACGCCGACACGGTCTTTATCAATAATATCATCACTTCACAGAGTCCCGACATCGCTCAAGGTGTCGATGCTAAGAAGGCCGAGGGAAAAAAGACTGCCGAGCAGGGGGCAGGCGATCAGGGATTGATGTTCGGTTATGCCTGCGATGAGACACCGGAATTGATGCCTGCTCCGATCATGTATGCCCATCGTCTGGGCCGTGAGCTGACTCGCCTCCGCAAGAGCGGTGCTGCCAAGTGGCTTCGTCCCGATGCCAAGAGCCAAGTCTCAGTCGAATATGTTGATGGCAAGCCGACTCGCGTTGTTAATGTTGTCATCTCCACGCAGCACGCCGAGGGAGTCTCTCACAAAGAGATCGAGAAATTCTGCATTGAGAAAATCATTCGTAAGGTCATTCCTGCCGCTATGCTGACCAAGCAGACGGAATTCCTAATTAACCCCACGGGTCGGTTCGTCATCGGTGGCCCTCAGGGTGATACCGGTCTCACGGGGCGCAAAATCATCGTTGATACTTATGGTGGCATGGGCCGTCATGGGGGAGGGGCTTTCTCTGGAAAAGATCCGACGAAGGTTGATCGCTCCGCTGCCTACATGGGCCGCTATGTCGCAAAGAATGTCGTCGCAGCAGGCCTCGCCTCGCGTTGCGAAGTACAGTTTGCATACGCCATCGGGCATCCTGATCCGGTCTCGATCCATATCGACACCTTTGGCACAGCCACAGTTCCCGAAGAGGCTATCGAAGTTGCGGTGAAAAAGACCTTTGGATTCAAGCCTTCCGAGATCATCAAGCAGCTCAATCTCCGCCGTCCGATCTATTCCAAGACCACCAACTATGGTCACTTTGGCAAAGAAGATGCCGACATCTCCTGGGAGAAGACCGACAAGGCAGAGGCACTCAAAAAGGCTGCCCTCGCTGCTTCCAAACCTTCCAAGAAAAAATAATCACCCAACTTCAAACTTCGATCACCCAACACTCAACTAACACATTTATGTCAACCGATTACAAAGTAGCCGACATCACACTCGCCGAGTGGGGTCGCAAAGAAATCAATATTGCCGAGCAGGAAATGCCCGGCCTCATGTCCATTCGTGAGAAGTATGCCAAGGAGAAGCCTCTCCAAGGCGTTCGCATTACTGGCTCTCTCCACATGACGATTCAGACAGCAGTCTTGATCGAGACACTCACAGAGTTGGGTGCCGATGTTCGCTGGGCCAGCTGCAATATTTTCTCCACACAGGATCAGGCAGCAGCGGCTATTGCCGTGACCGGAGTTCCTGTCTTTGCCTGGAAAGGTGAGAGCCTCGAAGAATATTGGTGGTGCACCTACAAGGCCATCTCCTTTGATGGTGGCAAGGGGCCTGAAATGGTCGTCGATGATGGTGGCGATGTGACGCTTCTCCTGCACAAAGGGTACGAGCTGGAGAATGGCGACAACTGGGTCAATACCCCCTCCGGCAACCATGAGGAACAGGTCATCAAAGATCTCCTCAAGCAGGTCTATGCTGAGAATCCAACCCGCTGGCACGATATTGTGAAGGATTGGCGCGGTGTCTCCGAGGAGACCACGACTGGCGTTCACCGTCTCTACAAGCTGCATGAGAAGGGCAAGCTTCTTGTTCCTTCCTTCAATGTGAACGACTCCGTCACGAAGTCGAAATTCGACAATCTCTACGGCTGCCGCCACTCGCTCGTCGATGGGCTCAACCGCGCCATTGATGTCATGATCTCTGGCAAGGTCGCCGTCATTTGTGGCTACGGCGATGTCGGCAAGGGAAGTGCCCAGTCTCTACGCGGACAGGGCGCACGAGTCATCATCACCGAGATCGATCCGATCAACGCGCTCCAGGCTGCGATGGAAGGCTACGAGGTCACGACGCTTGAGGATACTCTGGGCCGTGCCGACATTTATGTCACCACCACCGGCAATGTCGGTGTTATTTCGTTCGAGCACATGAAGCGCATGAAGAATCAGGCGATCATCTGCAACATCGGTCACTTTGATAACGAAATCGAAGTCGATAAGCTCCAGGCCGACACGAGCGTCAAGCGCACCAACATCAAGCCGCAGGTTGATAAATACACCTTTCCAAGTGGCAATGAAATCTTCCTTCTTGCCGAAGGCCGTCTTGTGAATCTCGGTTGCGCCACGGGTCATCCGAGCTTTGTGATGAGTGCCAGCTTCAGCAATCAGACCCTCGCGCAGCTTGAGCTTTGGAAAAATCGCGACACCTACAAGCCTGGTGTCTATGTCCTGCCCAAGATTCTCGACGAGGAAGTGGCCCGTCTCCACCTTGACAAGATCGGAGTGAAGCTCACTCAGCTTACCAAGGATCAGGCCGAGTATCTCGATGTCCCAGTCGAAGGCCCTTACAAGGCAGCGCATTACCGCTACTAGAGATATTCTAAGAGCACAGTTCAACGCCCCCCAGGCCCCAGTTGCAGCAATGCCGCTGGGGCTTTGTGCTTTCACGGAAGCACGGGCGGCATGGTTCTTGCTTAACCCGATAAATGATGTTGTCAAAAAATACTGAAACAAAAAATCCCGATGTCGTCCTCGTAGGAGCTGGCATCATGAGTGCCACCCTTGGGATGCTGCTCAAGCAACTTCAGCCCGATCTTACGATCTCAATTTTTGAGATTCTCGATGGTGTCGCCATGGAAAGCTCCGATGCCTGGAATAACGCAGGCACCGGTCATGCTGCCCTCTGTGAGTTGAATTACTCGCCACAACATTCGGATGGTTCCGTCGATTGTTCCAAGGCATTTACAATCAATGAATCGTTCCAAATCTCCCTTCAGTTTTGGGCTTATCTTGTGGAGCATAATCTTCTAAAACTCCCGCAAGATTTCATCCGCTCGATTCCTCACATGAGTTTCGTGAGGGGAAATGAAAATGTCGATTTTCTCAGAAAACGATTCGAGGAACTCAAACAGAGCCATCTTTTCCGAGGGATGGAATTTTCCACTGATCCTGAGAAGCTTTCCCAATGGATGCCTCTTGTCATGGAGGGGCGTGACCCCTCAGAGGAGGTTGCGGCAACTCATGTGGCTGATGGGACGGATGTGAATTTCGGTGCCCTTACACGAAGTATGATTTCTTATCTCAAGGGGCAGGAAGGAGTCTCACTGCATCTCAAGCATGAAGTGCAAAATCTCGAACGGGATGCTATTGGAGGATGGCAGATCGAAGTCAGGGACAAAGAGACGAATGTCAAGCGTACGCTCCATGCCAAATTTGTCTTTCTCGGTGCTGGGGGAGGTGCGCTTCCTCTGCTTCAAAAGTCCAACATTCCCGAGGGGAAAGGGTTTGGTGGTTTCCCTGTCAGCGGACAATGGCTCCGTTGCACCAATCCAGAGCTCATTGAGCAGCATCATGCCAAGGTCTATGGGAAGGCAGCAGTCGGAGCTCCCCCTATGTCGGTACCGCATCTCGATACACGCATGATTGACGGGGAACGAGGTCTTCTTTTTGGCCCCTTTGCAGGATTCACCACCAAGTATCTCAAACATGGATCACTGCTTGATTTTCCGCTCTCACTCCAACCCAATAATTTTGTCCCGATGACGGCGGCAGGTCTTCAGAACATTCCTCTCACGACCTATCTGATCGGACAAGTCATGCAATCTCCCAAAGATCGTCTTGAAGCTCTCAAGGAGTTTATTCCTGATGCCAAGATGGAAGATTGGAAGCTTGAACATGCCGGACAGCGCGTTCAAGTGATCAAAAAAGATGCCAAGAAAGGGGGTGTGCTCCAATTTGGCACCGAGATCATCTCTGCCCATGATGGCTCCCTCTCTGCACTGCTTGGAGCTTCACCTGGTGCCTCCACATCGGTAGCGATCATGCTCGAACTTCTGGGTGATTGCTTCCCTGAGAAATTAGAATCCTCTGTGTGGAAAAAAAAACTCAAGGAAATGATCCCCTCCTATGGAGAATCACTTGCCCAGGACGAGGAACTCTATGAACGCATCACCGACTGGACGCATGAAGTTCTAGGATTAGAAATCTTGGAAACCATGGGAACTATAGAAAATGAGGAAGCAATTTTAGTTTAGTTATAATTTGCATGGCGTTTATGTAATTTAAACGCTAGTCTGCACCCAACTCCTCTCAACAATTCCTAAGTCCCAATGAAAACCAGGAAAAACTCCAGCCTCGCCCTGAAGCTCTCTGCCCTTGCTGGAGCTGCCGGGATCACACCCGCAGCCCATGCAGCGATCATCGCATCACCCACACTTCCGCTGACTCCGCCGAGCACGGCTAATACCTCCACTCTCTGGGATATCGATGGCTCTAGTGGAAATGGCTTTGCTCTTTTCAATAGCATCTTTGCAGCAGCACTTGTAGGTTATCATGCTCAGATCGTGGTAAAGAATCAGACTGTTATATCTATTGCAAATTTGCCGCTCAATGCCGTTGTCGGGCCGACACTAGCAAATGAATTTCTATTCAAAATTAATTTCGGCGGTATAATCACATTTTCAAGTAATGCCAGAAACCCTTCTTTTCCAATAGGAACTCCCGGCTATTTTGGCTTCAAATTCACAGGCAGTAATAACACTACCGAATATGGCTGGGGGACTTTGCTGGTCACCGGCAGCCCGATAGGTCAGGGATTCACGATCCAGAATGCCTATTATGATAATACTGGCGCATCCATCTCTGTAGGAGCCGTTCCTGAACCAAGCAGTATCGCCCTCCTCGCCCTCGGAGCGACAGGCCTCGCTGCATGGAGACTCCGCAGGAAGGCAACAGAAGTCAAAGCTGCCTGATTTAGATACTTCAATTCATTACAATCACACCCGTCCTTTCCCAAAGAAAGGGCGGGTTTTTATGGTTAAAATTTCACACTAGTTTTGCTTGGAAAAAATTCAGCTTGGGCATAGAAACTGCTTAGAAGTCTGAGAATTGTTTAGACCAGCGTAAAAATCGCAACTTAAAAAAACCGATGAATACCAATAAAAACTCCAGCCTCGCCCTCAAGCTCTCTGCCCTTGCTGGAGCTGCTGGGATCGCACCCACAGCCCATGCAGCCATCATTGCATCGCCTACGCTTCCGCTGACTCCTCCATCGACTTTTGGACCTGTCTTATGGGACATTGATGGATCCAGCGGCAATGGCTTTCGCCTTTATAATCACACCACTGCTTCTGCCCTACTTGTTGTTGGTAGTCATCACGCCCAGATCGTGGTAAACAATCTGACTCATGGATCTATTGAGAATTTGGCGCTCAATGCCGTTGTCGGGCCGACACTAGCAGATGGATTTCAATTCAAAGGTCACACCTCTGGAAGTGTTCATTTATTTACATCAGGTGGTAGGGCCAAAAACCCTTTTTTTCCAGCTGGAACTCCTGGCTATTTTGGCTTCAAATTCACGGGCAGTAATAACACCACCGAATATGGCTGGGGGACTTTGCTAGTCACTGGTACTCCAGTGGGTCAGGGCTTCACGATCCAGAATGCCTACTATGATAATACCGGAGCACCCATCACTGTAGGGGCCGTTCCTGAGCCAAGCAGTATGGCCTTACTCGCCCTTGGAGCCACGGGGCTGGCAGCTTGGAGAATGAGAAGGAAGAAAACAGCCTAATATACCGCTGAGGCAAGGTAGATATCAGACAGGATTAACAGGATAGACAGGATTGCGGGAATGGGAATCAGTGAATAATGCCAACTCACCTAATATGTTAATCTTGTAAATCCTGTCTAAATTCCCCCTCTGCTGTTTCTAAGTTCAGTCAGCGATTTCCATTCCTTTTAAAAGCCCCGTCCTTTACCTAAGAAAGGACGGGGTTTTTATGGTTAAAATTTCACCATAAATTTGCTTGGCAAAAATTCAGCTTCGTCATAGAAAATGGTTTTTTAACTCTGAGAATTGTTTAGACCAGCGTAAAAATCGCAACTTAAAAAACCGATGAAAACCAAAAACGCCAGCCTTGCCCTGAAGCTCTCTGCCCTTGCTGGAGCTGCCGGGATCGCACCCGCAGCCCATGCAGCGATTATCCAATCGACAACGCTACCTCTGAGTCCACCGAGCTCTGGTAATACCTCCACTCTCTGGGACATTGATGGCTCCAGCGGCAATGGATTTAGGCTTGTAAACAGCTCTACTACTTTTGGTTCCAGAAGATGTGCCACGCTTCTTTTTGGAAGTCATCATGCTAAGATGGTGGCAACCAATCAGCATTACAGTGGATTTCGAATTGCGAATATGGCACTCAATGCCGTTGTCGGGCCAACGCTTCCCAATGGGCTTTCATTCATAGGTGCCAACTATGGCTGGCGTGGACGTCTTACAAGCAATGGCAATGCCAAAAACCCCTTTTTCCCAGTGGGAACTCCCGGCTATTTTGGGTTTAAATTCACTGGCAGTAATAGCACCACCGAATATGGCTGGGGGACTCTGCTAGTCACAGGCACTCCAGTAGGTCAGGGCTTCACGATCCAGAATGCCTACTATGATAATACAGGTGCCTCGATCATGGTTGGTCAGACTGTAGCCATTCCTGAGCCAAGCAGTATGGCCTTGCTCGCCCTCGGAGCCACGGGCCTTGCCGCATGGAGATTGAGAAGGAAGGAAACAGAAGTCAAAGCTGCTTAATTTGATCTCTTTCAAAAGCCCCGTCCTTTCCCAAAGAGAGGACGGGGTTTTTATTTCCTCTGTTATTTAGTTCCTGAGAAAAACATTATAACAGACAGGATTGAAAGAAAGGGACTTACAAAAAACTACTCACCCAATAAGGGCATTGGGATTTCTCTAAAACTCTTTCCTGTTCATCTTGTATATCCTGTCTAAATTTTCCCTTTGCTTTTTATAAAATAAAATCACTAATTCCATCCTTTTATCGCTTTTATCCCTGTGAATCCTCAATCCCCCAAACGCAAGCTGCTCCTGATCGGCTGGGATGCCGCCGACTGGAAAGTGATCCAGCCGCTTCTCGATGCTGGTTGGATGCCGAATCTCTCCCGCCTGATTGAGCGCGGCATCATGGGGAATCTGGCGACGATCCAGCCGATCCTCTCGCCGATGCTCTGGAGCTCGATCGCCACGGGGAAACGACCCTACAAGCATGGAGTGCTTGGTTTCTCGGAGGTGGTACCCGAGACGGGAGATGTCCGCCCGATCTCTTCGCTCTCGCGCAAGAGCAAGGCTCTCTGGAATATCCTCCATCAGGAGGGAAAGAAGTGCCATGTCGTCGGCTGGTGGCCGAGTCATCCGGTGGAGAAGCTCCGAGGCGGGATGGTGAGCAATCATTACCATGTGGCCACCGGTGATCTCGACCAGCCTTGGCCGATGCCTCCTGGCACGGTTCATCCCCCGGAGGAGCAGGAGACTCTGGCGGCACTTCGCATTCATCCCCATGAGCTGGAGGGGGAGATGCTGCGCGCCTTCGTCCCCCGTGCCCCGGAGATCGACCAGAAGAAGGATAAACGGCTCGGCACGCTGGCGAAGCTGATCTCGGAGTGTTCCTCGATCCATGCGGCGGCGACACACCTGCTCACGAGTGATCCCGACTGGGATTTCGCAGCGGTCTATTACGATGCCATCGACCATTTTTCCCATGCCTTCATGCGGTATCATCCACCAAAGCTCGACTGGGTGAGTCAGGAGGATTTCGACCTCTATTCGCAGGTACTCGGCGGAGGCTATATCTATCATGACACGATGCTCGGCACTCTGCTTGATCTCGCTGGAGAGGAGACGACCGTGATGCTGATCAGCGATCATGGATTTCATCCAGATAATCTGCGTCCAAAGCAGCTCCCGAACGAACCGGCTGGCCCCGCCGCTGAGCACCGTCCTTTTGGCATTTTTGTCGCTGCCGGGCCTGGGATCAAGGAGGACGATCTGCTTCACTCGGCGTGCATTCTCGATGTGGCACCGACTGTTCTCTCGCTCTATGGCCTGCCGATAGGGCGTGACATGGATGGGCGCGTTCTGACAACGATCTATACGGATGAACCTGCTGTCGGCTACATCGACTCCTGGGAGGAGGTCGAAGGAGATGCTGCGATGAATACTGGCAATGCGACGGAGGATTCCCATGCATCAGCAGCCGTGCTGAAGCAGCTTGCCGATCTTGGATACATTGATGCACCTCCCGAGGATAAGCAGGAAGGGATCGATCAGACGGTGCGCGAGGAACGCTACAATCTTGCCCGTGCTCTCGATGATGGCAGACGGACGGAGGAGGCTGCGGTGATCTTTGCCGAGCTGTGGGAACGCTGGCCCGAGGAGAGTCGGTTCGGTGTGCATCTACTCCAAATGCAGATCCAATTGGAGCAGCCGATTGAAGCCCGTGCCACAATGAACCTACTCAAGGAGCGCAAAATGGAAGCCGGTAAAAAGGCTGCAACGGAGCTGAAGGAGCTGATTAAGAGCCTCCGCAAGGAACAGGGACTCCCGGAGGAAGTACCCAATGATCCACCGGAGAAATCGGAGGAAAATTCTGAAGACGAATTCGATTGGGAAAAGGTCTCTGAAGCGCAGCAGCAGAAATTTCGCAAACTTCAGGGCCGCGCAGGAACCAACCTTCACGCTTTTGCCTTTCTTGAGGGATCTCTTCTCGCCGCAGAAGGTCGCTGGAGTGAGGCGCTCTCTGCCCTGGAAAAAGTTGAAGGGGTTCAGTCCAGCCAAGTTCCCTCGCTCCATCTCAAGCGGGGCGATGTGCTCATGGCGATGAAGCAGCCTGCTGAGGCGGCAATGGAATATGAGAAAGCACTGGAACTTGATCCGGTGAATCCCGCAGCGCGGTTCGGTCTGGCACGGGTAGCGTTGATTCAGAAAGATTTTCCAAGGGCGGCGGATGAGGCTCGGGCAGCGATCGGCTGTCGCTATGAATTTCCCCAGGCACATCTGATCGCAGGGATCGCCCTCTGGCGTGCAGGAGAGCCTGAGTCAGCCGAAGGGTATCTCCGCTCAGCCGTGGCGATAAATCCAGTCTTTCCGGCTGGACACAGGATGCTGGCTTCTTTCCTTCAGAATCAGAAACGCGATCCAGCAGCTGCTCTTGAACATCGACGACTGGCAATGGAGAGCCGCAAACGACTGAGGCAGTGGCGTGCAGGTATCCGTCCCGCTGCATCAGGAGAACATCCTGCGGAGTTTCGTGCCGCCTTTGGGAAAAAGCCTGAGAGCGACAAGCTGCCGGAGCTGAAACCCTTCCTGACTCCCGCCAGCGAGTGTGTCGTCGTAGTGAGTGGTCTCCCCCGCTCCGGCACTTCCATGATGATGCAGATGATCCACGCGGGAGGCTTTCCGATTCTGGCCGATGATGAGAGGCTGGCTGATGAGAACAATCCGAAAGGGTATCTGGAATTTGAACCGGCGAAGAGAATCCTAACCGATCAATCCTGGATCGCCGGAGCCATTGGAAAAACCGTGAAGCTGGTGAGTCCGCTGCTCCCTCATCTACCGAGAAATTCAGGTATCAAATACCGGATCATTCTGATGCTGCGTCCCGTGCAGGAGGTGGTTGCCTCGCAACGAGCGATGCTTGCCCGTTCGAAGAAAGAAGGGAGCCAGATTTCCAACGAAGCCCTCGCGGAGATTTATCAGAAACAGGTCGTCGCCACGAGGACGCTGCTGGCTCATTTGCAATTCCACGGGGAGGCCGAAGTGATGGAGGTTTCCTATCATGGTGCCCTGGAAAATCCGACCGCTATTGCCAAGCGGCTCGCGGCCTTTCTGGGCGAAGGATTTAATCAGGAATCGGCAACCCGTGCAGTCGATGCCTCGCTCTATCGAAGCAAGAGTCTTTAGTGTACTGAAGGCTTGGCATCCGACCAGCTCCAGTCATCCGTACGGAAGGGGGTGGCTGCCAGGCCATCCTCGGTGAAGAGATTGCACTCAGGATTGTCTGCCCAGGCATAACGGACGGCGACGGGAGAGGGGACTTCATTCGAGGTCACGACGACGGAGTCGTTTCCTGAGAGAGTTCCTTTTGCTGTATGCCAGACTTTGTCAGCCCCACAGAGTTCAAATCCTCTGACTTCGTCGGTCTCGAATGGTCTGAGTTTTCCATCGAAGCAATCGAAGATGACGGTGGCTTTGTTCCCTTCGATCTTGAGGGTTTTGAACTCAGGGCTGCGATAGGGCATCGTAAGGCCATAATCTTTGACAAGAGGCCAGCGGACGAGGCGGGCGGCGACATCATGTTTGTCACGAGGGTGAATATCTTTGCCTTCACCCAGGTCGATAGCAATGGTCTGTCCCGTCTTGGGCAGGCTCATTGCTCTGGTCTGTGCCTCACGGATTTCTGCCCATTGGCTTTCGGTGGGATACGGTTGGCGTTCCTTGAAATTAGCAAGTTGCACCCAGTAGAACGGAAAGTCACCTTCACCCCATACCCTGCGCCATTCTTGGATAAGAAATGGGAAGAGTTTTGCAAATTCCCCGGGGCGTCCTGTATTAGTCTCGCCCTGATACCAGAGCACTCCCTTGATACCGTAGCCTATGATGGGATGGATCATTCCTCCAAAAAGGTTTCCGGGACGGGCGCGATCCTCCAGATAGCGATGAGGGTGAGCCGGTGGGTTCTTTCCCTCGGCCTTGGCTTTGGCTGCGACAATTTCCCATGCTGTCATCGCTTTTGCATACTCGGCATTTCCATTGTCGGGAAGGAGTGCCTGTTCTTGCTTGAGAGTCTCGGCCATAAGTTGATTGAAACGGGGATCAGCCTCCAAGCTTGAACGAGGAATGAAGGCCTCGGTACGAGACCATCCCCAAGTGTCGTCAATCAATCCGACTGGAACATGAAGAATTTGATGAAGATAACGGCCAACGAAAAATCCAATTGCTGGGAACTTTGCTGCGGACTCTGGGGTGCAGAGAGCCCAGGAGCCGACAAAATCGTTTTTGAGTTCCTGGGTGCCAAGGTGAGGCACATGAATAAGGCGGATTTCAGGATTATTAGCCGTGGCAACTTCCACTTCACCATTGGAATCCTTGCTGAGCATGAACTCCATATTCGACTGACCCGAGCAGAGCCAGACTTCACCAATCAGGACATCTTGGATCAGCTTCTGTGAAGATCCCTTGATTGTGAGCAGTTGAGGTGTCGCATTGGCAGGGATGGGATCAAGCCTGACCATCCACTTGCCATCGGGGCTAGCCACGGCGGTTTTAGATTGTCCTGCAAAGGCAACGGTGACTTTCGTTCCTGGCGTGTCCCAGCCCCAAATCGGATCAGCCTGCTTCTGCTGGAGTACCATGTGATCGGTGAAGAGAGCTGGAACCATGAGTGCTGAAGCTGGAGATGTGTTTGTCTCCACTGCCAGTAACGAGGAGAGGGGAATCATCAAAGAGAGCAGAATAAATGAGCGGCAGGGATTCATAGCGATTGATTCTTTATGCAATGATGGGATGGTGAAATAGCTTTTTTGCTATGGCGGTTGCCAAAGGAAAGCAATTTGTTAGATTATGCCGTTTCTCTGATTTCTCCAATTTAATCCCCCCTTTCTTTGTGAAACGATTTTTGCTTCTTCTAGTTCTGCTTATCCTTGCGCTGCTCGGAGGATTTCTCTTCGTGATGATTAGTAAGAATGAATCTCCGCAGCAGGCATGGCAGGAGATTCTGAATGATCTGGAATCAGTCGTAGCTCCCAAGCCTGCGCCGACTCCCACCCCGACGCCAACACCGACGCCAGTTTCCACACCGACGCCTCCGCAAGATCCGATTGCTTGGCTCATCGAACACAAAATTAGCTGGCCAAAGGAAGTTGCGACGACAGCTGTTG